>Ga0209211_10001343_pt1 | contig 46841 bp, 41 predicted proteins | sample RifGroA2_FD_183992 | JGI IMG/M metagenome (GOLD analysis project Ga0209211, IMG submission 183992) | Groundwater microbial communities from Rifle, Colorado, USA - Groundwater A2 (SPAdes) (version 2) | ecosystem: Environmental > Aquatic > Deep subsurface > Groundwater | place: Rifle, Colorado...
GGCGGGAACGGCCGCAATCGGCCGCTGCGGCTGGTTTAAGCCTGAATAGTCATTTCACCACGGAAACGCCGGGGACGCACCAGAATGGCGTTGCAACGAAATTCCGCTGCTCCCTATTGGTGCGCCGGCTGGCCTCCCGGCAGGAAACCACTATGCATACAGGGTGGCTACTTCTTCTTGCGCGCCGCGGCCTTGCGTGGTTTCGACCGGGCCTCGGCGGGCGCTTCCGGCTTCGGCGGCTGGTCGCCGATCACGCCCTTGAGCGGGCAAATCTTGAAGGCCGGGCATTTCTGGCAGCCGGCGACGATGGCGATCGGACAAAGCGTCATGGGAATTCCTTCTGCGGATGACTGAAGCCGGACAGTATGCGCGTGCCGACGCCGGAAGGTAGTCTGTTTCGCCTAAAGCGGATACGCCCGATCGCGATGCCGGACAACACCCGTGCGCGCTTGCACCATCAGTTGCGTGGCGCGACGCCATAGCTTGAGCCACATGTCGTCCGGCGCATCGCCGAACAGGGCATCGGCGTCGACCGGCAACAGAAACCAGTCGCCGCGATCGATTTCATGCTCCAACTGATCCGGCGCCCAACTGGCGAAACCGCTGAACACGCGCAGGCGCTGCACCGGCGTCGGCGCCGCCAGCAGCCGCCGCAGGCTGCCGCCGTCACTGCTGAGGAACAACTGCTCCGCCATGGTGATCGCCGCCGCCGGTTCGTCCGCGCTGCGCACCAGGAACACGATCTGCCCCTCCGCCACCGGTCCGCCGTAATGCAGGTGGTGTTCTGCCGCCTGCTTCAGTTCGGGAAACACACGGTCGAGGGGCACGCCGAGGCTGCGATTGACTATCACGCCGACGGTCGCGCTGCTGCTGCCATGCCGCGTCACCAGCACCACGCTTTGCCGGAAGCGCGGATCGGCCATTCCTTCGGCCGCGATCAGCAGCACGGAACTGGCGCTCTCGGCGTCGGCGGCGCGCAAGGGCGCGCTGCAGAGCCACAGCGCGGCCATCAATGCCCCCCAGGAGATGAAACGGCGACGCATGTGCAGGCGCCTCCGGAGTGCGGCAGACCGGGATCAGGCCACCGCCGCCGACGGCGGCATCGGCATCGCGCGCCGGTCGAGCAGGGCCATCCAGCCGCGGATCACGCGGTAGAGCACCCACAGCCCGGTACCGACGATGACCATGAAGGCCGCCGGAATGCCGATCAGGGTGAAGGCCAGAAAGCCCGCCACCAGCAGCCACAAGGCGGCGAACCAGAAGCTGCGCAGCTGCCAGCGCCAGTGGCTGGCCAGCCAGGTGCCGCGCACCTTGTCGCGGGTGACGTAATTGATGATCACGGCGATGATCGACGGCCAGCCGAAGACGAAGGCGCCGACGATCGTGGCCGAACTGATAATTCCCGAAATCGCCGACAGCGCATGCAGCCCGTACATCACGTGGCACCAGGCACGCGGCCCGTCCAGGTCCTGTTGCGGCGGAATCGCTTCGGCTTCGCTCATTGATCTCTCTCCTGCAATCCCAATTGTTGCCAGAGCGCGTCAACGCGCGCTTTCACGGCCGGGTCCATGGCGATCGGGCGACCCCACTGGCGCGGAGTCTCTTCCGGCCACTTGTTGGTCGCATCGATGCCCATTTTGCTCCCCAGGCTCGCCACCGGTGACGCGAAATCGAGGTAATCAATGGGCGTGTTCTCGGCAATCAGGGTGTCGCGCGCGGCGTCGACACGGGTGGTCAGCGCCCAGATCACCTCGGGCCAGGAGCGCACATCGACGTCGTCGTCGGTGACGATGATGAATTTGGTATACATGAACTGGCGCAGGAAACTCCAGATGCCGAACATCACGCGCTTGGCATGTCCCGGATACTGCTTCTTGATGCTGACCACGGCCATCCGGTAGGAGCAGCCCTCGGGCGGCAGGTAGAAGTCGACGATCTCGGGAAACTGCTTTTGCAGCAACGGGACGAAGACTTCGTTGAGGGCCAGGCCGAGCATCGCCGGCTCGTCGGGCGGCTTGCCGGTGTAGGTGGAATGGTAAATCGGATCGCGGCGCAGGGTGATGCGCTCGATGGTGAATACCGGAAACTCGGCGACCTCGTTGTAATAGCCGGTGTGGTCGCCGAAGGGGCCTTCTTTTGCCGTCTCGCCCGGATGGATCACGCCCTCCAGCACGATCTCGCTTGACGCCGGCACCTGCAAGTCCGAGCCGAGGCACTTCACCAGCTCCGTCTTGGCGCCGCGCAGCAGCCCGGCGAACTGATATTCCGACAGCGTATCGGGCACCGGCGTCACCGCCGCCAGGATCGTCGCCGGATCGGCGCCGATCACCACCGCGAGCGGAAAAGGCTCGCCGGGATGCGCCGCGCAATGCTCGCGGAAATCCAGCGCGCCGCCGCGATGCGCGAGCCAGCGCATGATGAGCTTGTTCGGGCCGATCACTTGCTGGCGGTAGATGCCGAGGTTCTGTCGCGTCTTCTGCGCACCGCGCGTGACGACCAGGCCCCAGGTGATCAGCGGTCCGGCGTCGCCGGGCCAGCAGGTCTGCACCGGCAGGCGCGCCAGGTCGACGTCCTTGCCTTCCCAAATGACTTCCTGGCAGGGCGCCGAGTTCACGAGCTTGGGCGCCATGTTGAGCACCTGCTTCAGCACCGGCAGTTTGTCCCAGGCGTCCTTCAGGCCCTTCGGCGGCTCGGGTTCCTTGAGGTAGGCGAGCAGGGTGCCGACTTCGCGCAGGCGGGTCTTCCAGTCGGCGGCAATGTCCTCTTCGCCTTCACCGGCGGCAATTCCCAGCGCCACACGGCGCGGCGTGCCGAACAGGTTGGCCAGCACGGGAATCGAATGCCCTCTGGGCTTTTCAAACAACAACGCCGGCCCACCGGCGCGCAACACGCGGTCGCAAATCTCGGTCATCTCCAAATGCTGATCGACCTCGACGGCAATCCGCTTGAGCTCGCCGAGCGCTTCGAGTTGGGCAATGAAATCGCGCAGGTCAGTGTATTTCATGGCGTCAGTTTAGAGCCTATTTCGACGGGAATCGTCGCCCGCGCCACCGAACGCATCACAGCCCCAACCAGGGCCGCAGATTGAGCTCGGCGACGATGCCGGCAAAGATTGCCGCGCCGAACCACTTGTTGTGCCGGAAGGCGGCAAAGCAGCCGTCGCGGTTGCGGTCGCGGATCAGGGTGTAGTGATAGCCCGCCACCGCCGCGGCGACGACCAGGCCGGCGAAATACGGGGGACCGTAAGCCAGTTCCAGGCCGACAACGGCCAGGATGCCGAGCATCACGGCATAGCAAAGCATCACGGCCAGCACATCGAAACGGCCGAAGGTGATCGCCGCGGTGCGGATGCCGATCTTGAGGTCGTCCTCGCGATCGACCATGGCGTATTCGGTGTCGTAGGCCAGCGCCCAGAAAATGTTGGCGACCAACATGATCCAGCCCAGAACGCCGACTTCCCCGGTCGCGGCGGCAAACGCCATCGGAATGCCGAAGCCGAAGGCGACGCCGAGGTAGGCCTGCGGCAGGGCGAAGAAGCGCTTGGTAAATGGATAACTGGCGGCGAGGAACACGGCGATCAACGCCAGCCACCAGACCTCGCGGAAAATCGGCAGGATCAGCACGAAAGCGCAGAAAATGAGGACGGCCGCCAGCGTCAGCGCCTCGCGCGTGGACACCGTGCGCGCCGCCAGCGGCCGGTCCTTGGTGCGCTCGACATGCGGATCGAAATCGCGGTCAGCATAGTCGTTGATGACGCAGCCCGCCGAACGCATCAGCAGCGTACCGAGGCAGAAGATCCAGACCAGCAGCCAGTGCGGCCGCCCACTGGTGGCGATCCACAAGGCCCACAGCGTCGGCCACAGCAGCAGCAGCGTGCCGATCGGCTTGTCCAGCCGCATCAGCTTTTCGTAGAGGTCGAGGCGTTGCTTGAATTGATCGAGCGTCATAGCCGAAATTTTACGCCTTGAGCAGTTCTTCGCGGCCTCCGAGCCAGCGCTGGAGATGCGCCTCGGCGGCTTCCGGCGCGTCGCGCAGCATGTCTTCGGCGACGGCGCGCGCCTGCTCGACCAGCGCCGCATCCTCCAGATCTGCGTAGCGCAGCAGCGGCAGGCCGCTTTGCCGCGCGCCGATGAATTCGCCGGGACCGCGCAGACGCAAATCCTCGCGGGCGATCTCGAAGCCGTCGCTGCTTTCGAAAATGATTTTCAGCCGCGCCCGTGCGAGTTCGCCCAACGGCCGGGCGTACAACAGGATGCAGGCGGAAGCGTCGGTGCCGCGCCCGACGCGGCCGCGCAACTGGTGCAATTGCGCCAGGCCGAAGCGCTCGGCGTGTTCGATGACCATCAGGCTCGCGTTCGGCACGTCGACGCCGACTTCGATCACCGTGGTCGCCACCAGCAGATGAATTTCGTTGGCGACGAAGGCCGCCATGACAGCGGCCTTTTCGGCGGCCTTGAGGCGACCATGAACGAGGCCGATCTTCAGGTCGGGCAGGTCGGCACTCAGGCGCGCGAAGGTTTCCTCCGCGGTCTTGAGTTGCAGGGTTTCGCTCTCTTCAATTAGCGGACAGACCCAGTAGGCCTGACGCCCGCTGCGGCAGGCCTCATGCACCCGCGCCACGACCTGGTCGCGGCGTCCTTCGGCGACGAGCTTGGTGGTTACCGGAGTGCGGCCGGGCGGCAGTTCGTCGAGCACCGAGACATCCAGATCGGCGTAGTAGCTCATGGCCAGCGTGCGCGGAATCGGCGTCGCCGACATCGCCAGTTGATGGGCGAAGAGGCCCTTTTCCTTCAGCGCCAGGCGCTGGCGCACACCGAAGCGGTGCTGCTCGTCGACAATCGCCAGGCCGAGGCGGGCGAACTCGACCTTGTCTTCGATCAAGGCATGCGTGCCGACAATAATCGGCGTCTCGCCAGAGCCGACTTTTGCGATCGCGGCCTCCTTGTCGCGCTTCTTCAGGCTGCCGGTGAGCCACGCGACTTCCAGACCGAGCGGTGCCAGCCATGCCGCCAGCTTGCGGTAATGCTGCTCGGCGAGGATTTCGGTGGGCGCCATCAGCGCTGCCTGATACCCGGCTTCGACGGCATGCAGCATGGCCAGCGCGGCGACCACCGTCTTGCCGCTGCCGACATCGCCCTGCAGCAGGCGCTGCATCGGGTGCGGCTGGCCGAGGTCGGTGGCGATTTCGCGCCAGGCGCGCTGCTGGGCTTTCGTCAATCGAAACGGCAATGAGGCCAGCAAGGACGCGGTGAGTTTCGCCGTTGCCACCAGACGCGGCGCACCGCGTGCACGACGCGCGGTGTAGGCGCGGCGCAGGCTGAGTTGCTGCGCCAGCAACTCGTCGAACTGCACCCGGCGCCATGCTGGATGATTTCGGGCTTCGAGCACCGCCTGCGTCATGTCGGGCGGCGGCGTGTGCAGGCGGACAATGGCGGCGGCAAACTCGGGCAGCTGCAAGCGTTTGCGCAGGGCCGGTGGCAGTGTGTCGCTCAGATCGGCGCGTTGCAGCGCGCGCTCGATCAGACGGCGCAAGGTGGCCTGGCCGAGTCCGGCCGTCGTCGGATAGACCGGCGTCAGGCGCTCCGGCAGCGACTCCTCGGCACCGACGAGGTGAAATCGCGGATGAATGATTTCCGGGCCGAGATGGCCCTCGTGAACTTCACCGAAAATGCGCAGGCGCGCGCCCGCTTGCAGTGTCTTCTGCTGACTCGGATAGAAATTCAGGAAGCGCAGAATCAATGTCCCGCTGGCATCCCTGACCCGCGCCAGCAACTGGCGGCGCGGCCGATAGGCGATTTCGCTGTCGATCACCTTGACCTCGAACTGCGCCGCGATACCGGGCTGCGCGTCGCGGACGGCCGTGATGCGGGTCTCGTCTTCGTAACGCAGGGGCAGGTGCAACACATAGTCGGCATCGGTGCGCAGGCCGAGCCGGGCCAATCTGCCCGCGAGGGTGTTGGCGGACTTCTGTTCAGCCAAGGACGAGCACGGCATCAGCCTCGACCAGGGCGCCGCGCGGCAATTCCTTGACCCCGACCACGGCGCGCGCCGGGTAAGGCTCGCTGACAAATGTCGCCATGACTGCGTTGACCTTGGCGAAGTTGGCCAGATCGGTCAGGTAGATGTTGACCTTGACCGCGTCATTCAGCGTCGCGCCGGCGGCGGCGGCAACGGCCTTGAGGTTCTCGAAGACGCGCACGACCTGCGCGTCGATGCCCTCGACCAGCTGCATGCTGGCCGGATCGAGCCCGATCTGGCCCGACAGGTAAATCGTGCGGTCTGCCTGCACCGCCTGCGAGTAGGTGCCTATCGCGGCGGGGGCGGCGGCGGTGGAAATGATCTGGCGGCTCATGGCATGGGTCCCATTCACTTTGTCGTGGTAATCAGCAAGCCGCCGTCAAGACCGAGTTCCTTCAGTTTGGCGCGGGCGGCTTCAACGCCTTCCCGCGTTCTGAAGGGGCCGACAGCCACGCGTATCTCGATGCTGGAGGCTATGCCTTGCCGTTCCAGCCTGGCGCGCAGATCCTCGGCGTTGGCCGCATTGCCGGAGACATTCATTTGCAACACGTACTGGGTCTCGCCGGCTTGCGCACCAGGCGCAGCCGATTCCTCTGTCCTCGTTGCCACGGCGGGCTCCGGCCTTGACTTGGCGGCAGGCGTGCTCTTGGGCGGCGCGCCGTGCTTGAGAGTGAGGGGCAGTGGCTGGCCGGGAGTGTAAATCGCATCGAACATCACCCAGCCGCCAATCAGGCCCACCACCAGGAGGGCGACAATCACGATCTGGTTGACAAGATTCCGCTTGCGGACAGTGTCTGCCGCAGGATCGTCTTCCGGAGCCGGTATCTGGTTCATTGCAGTCTATGCCTCTCTCATGAAGTCAAAATCCGACTGCGCCGCGTTCCAGCGCCTGATCGATGTCCCACAGGATGTCGTCCAGCGTTTCCAGCCCGACCGACAGGCGCACCAGGTCCGGCGTCACGCCGGATGCCTGCTGGTCCGCTGCGCTCAACTGGCGGTGGGTGGTCGATGCCGGATGAATCACCAGCGTCTTGGCGTCGCCGATGTTGGCCAGGTGCGAGCAGAACTGCAGTGCATCGATGAAAGCCTCGCCCGCCTGCTGCCCTCCCTTGATGCCGAAGCTGAGGATGGCTCCGGCGCCGGCATGGCCGTTTGCCCCGAGATAGCGCCGGGCCAGCGCGTAGCCGGGGCTGTCAGGCAGGCCCGGATAGTTGACCCAGGCCACGCGCGGATGGCTTTGCAGATGCTGCGCCACGGCCAGCGCATTCTCGCAATGCCGGTCCATGCGCAGCGGCAGCGTCTCGATGCCCTGCATCAACTGCCAGGCGGAAAACGGCGACAGCGCGGGACCGAAGGTTCGCAGGGTTTCCATGCGCGCCTTCATGGTGAAACCGAAGTCACCGAAGGTTTCAAAGAACTTGACGCCGTGATAACCGGCCGACGGCTCGGTCATGCCGGGGAACTTGCCGTTGCCCCAGTCGAATTTGCCCGACTCGATCACCACGCCGCCCAAGGTGGTGCCGTGACCGCCGAGGAACTTGGTCGCCGAATGCACGATGATGTCGGCGCCATGGCGGAAGGGCTGGCACAGATAAGGCGAGGGCAGCGTGTTGTCGACGATCAGCGGCACACCGTGGGCATGGGCGATCGCCGCCACCGCCTCGATGTCGAGCACGTTGAGGCGCGGATTGGCGACTGTCTCGGCAAACAGGCATTTGGTGTTGGCCGACAATGCGGCGCGAAAATTCTCGGGATCGTCGGAATCGACGAACACGGTCTCGATGCCCAGCTTGCGCAGACTGACGTCGAGCTGCGAAAAGCTGCCGCCGTACAGCGAACGCGCGGCGACGATGCGGTCGCCCGCCTCGCACAAGGTCAGCAGCGCGACGATCTGCGCCGCCAGCCCGGTGGCCGCGGCCACTGCGGCGCGACCGCCCTCCAGCGCCGCCATGCGTTCCTCGAAAGCGGCGACGGTGGGGTTGCCGATGCGCGAATAGACGTTGCCGAAAGTTTGCAGGTTGAACAGGCTGGCGGCGTGTTCCGCCGAATCGAAAACGAAGGAGGTAGTCTGGTGGATCGGCAGCGCACGCGCGCCCGTGGCCGCGTCCGGCTGGGCGCCGGCATGCAGGCAGAGCGTTTCGATACCGTAGTGGCGATCCGTCATGGAATGGTGATCGGGATGGATTCCGTCGATAATAACGGCCTGTCATCTTCGATAATACGCGATCAGCCCCGCCTTTGACCCCATGTTTCTGCTGAAGAAGCTCCTCGCCGCCCTGATTCTGCCTCCCACCGGCCCGGTATTGCTGGCGTTGCTCGGCTTGTGGCTGATGCGTGCCAGGAGTCGGCGCTGGCAATACGGCGGCTTGTGGCTGGCGACTCTCTCGCTGCTCAGCCTGTTCGCGCTGTCCCTGCCGATCGTCGGCGACGCGCTGATGGCGCCGCTGGAACCCTACCCGCCCATCGCCAGAATCCAGTTGCAGGGGGTACAGGCCATAGTGATACTCGGCGGCGGCACGTATTCCCAGGCGCCCGAATATGGCGGCGATACGGTAGGTTCGGCGTCGCTGGAACGCCTGCGCTACGGCGCGCGGCTGGCACGCGAATCGCAGCTGCCGCTGCTGGTTACCGGCGGCGCCCCGTTCGGTGGCCGGGCCGAGGCCGAACTGATGCGCGAAGCGCTGGAAAGCGACTTCGGCGTCAAGGTGCGCTGGGTCGAGGCCGCGTCGCACGACACCGCGGAGAATGCCAGCCTGTCGGCGCCGCTGCTCAAGGCCGCGGGCATTACCCGCATTGCCCTGGTCAGCCACGGCTGGCACTTGCCGCGAGCGATTTCGCTGTTCGAAAAGCAGGGAATGGAGGTGACGCCGGCCCCCACGGCATTCAGCACCCGATCTCCGTCCTCGATCGCCGCCCTGCTGCCCGGCGAACTGGGACAAAGCCGCCAGGCACTGAACGAATACCTGGGGCAACTCTACAATCGCCTGAAGGACATGATATGACCATCCCCCCATCCCCCTTCCCAAGGAAGTGGGTGACCATTGTTCGCGGGCGTTGCCCGCTCCACGTTTTGGCTGCTTCGCCTTGGGGCGGCCCTGCGGAGAAGCCATGACCAACGAACTCCTGATCGGCCTCGTCTCGATTTCCGACCGCGCCTCCAGCGGCGTTTACGAAGACAAGGGCATTCCCGCGCTGCGCGAGTGGTTCGGGCAGGCGCTCAGTTCGCCCTGGCGCATGGAAACGCGCCTGATCCCGGACCAGCAGGCGACCATCGAGCAGACCCTGATCGAACTCTGCGATGTCGTCGGCTGCCATCTGGTGCTGACCACCGGCGGCACCGGTCCGGCAGTGCGCGACGTAACGCCGGAAGCCACGCTGGCGGTGGCGCACAAAGTCATGCCGGGCTTTGGCGAGCAGATGCGGCAGATCTCGTTGAACTTCGTGCCGACCGCAATCCTGTCGCGACAGGTGGCCGCCATCAGGCAACATGCGCGCGGCCAATCCCTGATCCTCAACCTGCCGGGACAACCGAAATCAATCAAGGAAACACTCGAAGGCGTCAAGGATGGCGACGGCAGGCAAATCGTGCCCGGCATCTTCGCCGCAGTGCCCTACTGCCTCGACCTGATCGGCGGGCCGTATGTCGAAACCGACGTCGCCGTGGTCAAGGCCTTCCGTCCGAAATCGGCGATGCGGCCGACAAAATGAAGCTTGCCGGTTAGCCGCAATCAAGCGCGGCAGACTCAGCCGCCACCTTCCTTGTCGTCGCGCCCGAGATCGACCACGAAGACCTTCAGCAGCTTGTCGATCTTGTCCGGGTCGCCAATGATGCGGCATCCGGCGCGACAAGCCGAACTGCCGTCGAGCATGACAACCCTGGTCGAATGCATGACCTCGATGTCGACGCTGGCGACGCTTCCGTCGGGCAGGGAAATGCGGCAACCGGTGAGTACCGTGCCCGGCTGAAGCCTGATCGTCGGGTCATAAATCATGGCGCCCAGCCCCGACAGGCTGACATCGACGATGCGGGCGTCAAACGGCGTTATTCCGCCACCGTCGGCGAGGCAGGCCAGCCTCGTCTCGGACGCGACGCGAACGCGTTGGTGGACGCGGCGCTGCTCGATGAGCAGGACTCGCGGAAAGTCGAAACGGATTGCCTGAACCGGATCGTCCTGTTCGATCGGGTTGCTGGCCACGAATCCGACATAGCCCTTGGGATGGCTGGCGCAAAAGAGCACGGATCGTGCCGCAAAAATTTCGGCATTGGCAGTCTTGTTGTCGCTGTAGCCAACGACAATGAAATTCTCCTCGGCGCAAACCCGGTGTAATTTGGCGATGAACAACTGGTCGTGCACCTGATGGTGCGACACCAGCGGCAGGGCGTCACGGATCAGCGACTGCAAGACGGCATCGATTTCGATCCGGGAGCGGAGCAGCACCTGGGTGCTCCCGGCAATCCGCATCCATTCGCCTTCGTGCTCTGAGGTTTCCATTGGCTTTGGTCGGGACGGGGTCGGTTAGGTTCGGGATTTGCGTTCGGGTCGCGGAAGCAGTCGCCACTACCGGGATTCGGCCCGGCCAACCCCTGCCGCGAGATTCAGGAGTACGACTGCACGAAAAAATTCGCGATGACGAAATCGGCACCCGTCTCGATCGTCTCGCGCGGGTGCAAACGGGCTTTCTTGTCTTCGACGTCAAACATCAGCGCCACCTTTTCTTCGAGTGCATCGGCGGCCAGCGCCATGCGGGCGTACTCGCCGACCTCGGGAGTGTCGAGCAGCAGCGCCTCGGTCCACAGGCCGCCGGCATCGGCAAACACGGCGCGCGGGGCTTTCGACAGGGTTTCGATACCTACCGCGCCCTGATTGGGCCCGGTGCGAACGAAGCGGCGGATGACGCCGATCAGCCAGTTGTCGCCGCCCTCGGGCTGCATGCCGACCAGCGCACCGATGCGAATCCAGTCGTGGCCGGAAACGGCCACTTGCGCGCCGAAGCCGCCCAGACTGACATCATCGACCAGCCAGGTGTCGACGCCCTCCGCGCCGCTGCTGCGTCCGGAAAGCCTCTGATGCACGCCGATGAGCCCATTGACCACTTTCAGCGTCGAGTTGATCCGACGCCTTGCGTTGCTGCGCATCGGCGGCGTCGGCGCCCAGCACATCGCCAGATGATCGAGGACCGGAATCACGGTACCGACGTCGTATTGCGCCCCCAGATTGATTCTTGGCGGCACGCGGCCTTCGCCCCGGATCAGTTGAATGGTTTCTGCAACCGCCTCGACCGCTCGCGTGCCATTGAAGAAGCGCAGGGTCGGGGTGATCTCGGGCAATTTGGCGAGCCGCGTCGGCGGCAGGGGCTTGGCAGCATCCACCCAATACACGTTGTCCTTGCGCAGTTCCTTGATCAGAGAAAAACAGGGCAGGAAGTAAGTGATGAAACGTTCTGCAATTTCGATCTGCAGCGGCTGCAGGTTATCCATCGCTGCGGCATGGAACACCAGCACCTTGAGGTATTCCGCCTCGATCGTGGTCTCGCCGCTTCCGGCATGGATTTGCAGGGGTTTCTGCGCGACTTTGGCATCGACGGCAGCCAGATAGATGCCGCCGAGCGTCTTCCAGAACTCGGGATCGACCGGGCCATAGCGGAAGCGCATCCACTTGAGCCGGGCCGCCAGCGCATTGATCAGACGGCCGTAGAGCAGGGGCATCTGCGACCGGATCGCGTCGCCTTCCTTTTCCGCGGCACCCTTGCGCGCAATGCAGTCGAGATAGGCATCGGCGAGCTCCTGCCAATAGCTGTGACCGATTTGCCAATGCCGCGATTCCTGCACGCGGCTGGCGCCGGTCAGGGCCGGATAGTCACGGCCGAGGCGTCGCGCCTGTGCCACCGCCGCTTCGTCGAGCTTGAGTATCAGTTCCAGGCGCTGCGCCAGCTTGAAACTCTCATCGGCGGCGAGCGATTCGAGCCAGGCACTGGCATCCTCGACGGCCGCTTGCGGCTCGCGGGTCGCGATCTCGGCAAAGATGCGCCTGGCTTCGCGCGCGTCGGCCAGCGGATGGTTGGATTTATTGGAAAAGAAGTTGAGCATGAAAGTTTTATCGGTACCCGGCTATCAGCATAGCCCGTCAGGCGTCCGCTGTCACTCCTGCCGCAACCATTGGGCAAGCAGCGTCAACCCCCAGGCGACGCCAAATCCGGTGAGGTCGGACGCGCTAGCGCCCAATCCGCCGCTGCAACTGGACGCCGAAAGATCGACGTGCAGCCACGGCCGCTGCCGGGTGAAGCGTTGCAGGAAGCGTGCCGCGAGAATATGGTCGGCCTCGCCGTCCAGGGTGCATTGCTTGACATCGGCCACCTTGGAATCGAGTGCAGGGTCGTAGTCCTCGTCGAGCGGAAAAACACAGACGCGCTCGCCGCTGGCCTGGCCGGCCGTCACGGCCATGGCGCCCAGCGCCTCACTGCTGGCAAACACGCCGGAGTAGCGGGCGCCCAGTGCCACATGCATGGAACCGGTGAGGGTGGCGAAGTCGATCACCAGGTCGGGCTTGGTCTTGCCGCCGCGTTTGCTGCCCTTGCCTTCCTGGGTCGCCAGCAGCAGGGTATCGGCCAGAACCATGCGGCCTTCGGCATCGGTGTGCACGATCTCGATGGTGGTGCCGTCCAGCGCCGAGATGATGTCGTTCTGCTTGTAAGCGCCGGGCGACAGGTGGTTGTGCGCGATCGCCAGCCAGCAGTCGATGGCAACCGGCAGTTGCATTTCGACCGCCGCCAGCGTCAGCGCCAACGCCACCGCCGAACCGTTCATGTCTTCGTGCATGCCGGCCATGTAACGGGCCGGCTTGAGATTGTGGCCGCCGGTGTCGAAGCAGATGCCCTTGCCGACCAGCGCCACGGTCTTCTGCGGCGCCGCATTTTTCAACCTGAGTCGCCACGACAGGTGCACGATGGCGGCATCTTCGTGCTGCGAGCCCTGCGCCACGGCGCAAAAAGCGCCCGCCCCCATTTTCCTCAAAGCCCGGAAATCGAATTCCTCGATAGCCAGACCGGCCTCTTTCGCCACGCGGCGAATGCGCTTGCGGTAGTTGGCCGGCGTCAGTTCGTTGGGCGCCAGGGCGGTAAGTTCGCGCGCTAGCAGGTTGGCGCGAGCCAGGGCGCCGACCGGAACGAGATCGTCATGTGTCAGCGAACTGAACAGATCGATCCGCGCCAGGGCCGCAGCCGGCTTCTTCTTGCGCGCCGGCAGCGGCACGCCATTGATCTGCGCCACGTAGGCTGCATCGCGCGCCACGTCGCCCATGCCTTCGCCCGCCGCGACCCATATCGCAAGCTGCTTCGGCGCCTCCTCCAGCAGCAGCATCGCGGCCTTGCGCAAACGGGTCAGGCGCTCGAAGCGCGACAGCGTGCAATCCGCCATGAGCAGGGCCAGGCGCCGGCCATCGGGCAGATCAATGGCCAGCGGCGTCTTGGCCAGTTCCCGCGGCTTCATCTTCTTGCGCTTCAATATCGCCAGCCACTGCGCCCGCTGCGGCAGGTCGTCCGGGAGGACATCGGCGACGGGCAGAATGATCAGGCCATGAGTGGCCTCGTTCAACTGCGTGTAGTCGCGTGCCGGCTGCAATGCGATGCGGGGGAGCGTCATGAACGATTTCATAACCGGTAAAATGGGGGACCGATTATAAGTCCCGCCACCACCATCCATGCGCCCCTACCTCGACCTGATGCGCCACGTACTCGACCATGGCCACGAGAAAGCCGACCGTACCGGCACCGGCACACGTTCCGTATTCGGCTGGCAGATGCGCTTCGACCTGGGCGAGGGTTTTCCACTGCTCACTACCAAGAAGCTGCACCTGCGCTCGATCATCCACGAGCTGCTGTGGTTCCTGCAAGGCGATACCAACATCCGCTATCTCAAGGAAAATGGCGTCTCGATCTGGGACGACTGGGCGGATGCCAACGGCGACCTCGGCCCGGTGTACGGTCATCAGTGGCGGCACTGGCAGGCCGGCGACGGCAGTGAGATCGACCAGATCACGCAACTGATCGACGGCCTGAAGAAGAATCCGGATTCGCGCCGGCATATCGTTTCGGCATGGAACCCGGCCGACATTCCGCGGATGAAACTGCCGCCCTGCCATGCCCTGTTCCAGTTCTATGTAGCGGACGGCAAACTCTCCTGCCAGCTCTACCAGCGCAGCGCCGACATCTTCCTCGGCGTGCCCTTCAACATCGCGTCCTATGCGCTGTTCACGCTGATGGTGGCGCAAGTCTGCGAGTTTGCTCCCGGCGACTTCGTGTGGACCGGGGGCGACTGCCACCTCTATTCCAACCACATGGAACAGACCCGCCTGCAACTCGCCCGCGAGCCGCGCCAGCGCCCCACAATGCAGCTGAACCCGGCGGTGAAGGACATCTTCGGCTTCCGCCATGAGGATTTCATGCTGCAAGGCTACGACCCGCATCCGCACATCGCCGCGCCGGTGGCCGTATGATTTTCGGCGCTGATATCGGCGGCACCAAGTCGCTGCTGGGCCTTGAACGCGATGGCAAACTCGTGTCCAAACGCCGTTACGCCAACGCCGACTTTGAAGATTTCGCGTCGGTCCTCGCCGCCTTCTTCGCCGACACGCAAACGGATCCATCCCTGATCCGCGACGGCTGCCTCGCCGTGGCCGGCCCGATTGCCGATGACGGTCGAACAGCAAAGCTGACCAATCTGCCCTGGAGCATCGACGCCGACGCCCTGTCACTGCAATTCGATCTGCCCTTGCGCCTGGCGAACGACTTCGCCGCCGCCGCCCTGGGTGCCGTCGCCGCGTCCGCCGCGCACCGGCTTACCTTGCAGGAGGGAGAACCGCTGGCCACGTCGCCGTGCCTGGTCGTTGGTGCCGGTACCGGACTGGGCATGGCCATGGTTCTGCCGCAAGACGGACAATGGCGCATCATTACCGGCGAAGGTGGCCATGTCGCCTTTGCCCCCGCCGATGAACAGCAGATGGCACTGTGGACTTTTCTTCAGGCGCGGCACGGCCGCGTGACCTGGGAACGGGTAGTTTCGGGGCCGGGACTGGTGGCGATCCATGAATTTGTCGCCGGAGTCGAATTGCCGCCGGAGGAAATCGCAACCCGCGCGCTGGCCGACCGGAACAGCGCCGAGCATCGCTCACTGGACCTGTTCCTCGCCGCCTATGGCGCCTTCGCCGGCGACATGGCGCTGGCCTGTCTGGCGCGTGGCGGAGTCTTCCTCGCCGGCGGCATCGCCGCCAGGCTGTTGCCGATACTGCGGCAAAGCGGCTTCCTGGCGGCCTTCAACGACAAGGCGGAGCACACCGCCATCGCCTCGCGCATGCCGATCCATGTCGCCACCGATGCATTGCTGGGCCTGCACGGCGCGCTGCGCCTGGCGCGCCTGTAACTGTTGACGCTTGTCAATACCTTGTCATGTAATGGGAGCAGCATAAGCGCAGTGTTTCCACTATCAGGAGGAAGCGACCATGGCAACCACCAAGAGCAGCGCAAAGGCTGCACCCGCCAAGCGTTCGACACCGGCAAAAGCGGTTACCGCAGCCAAGGCCAAGCCGGCAGCCAAAGCCAAAGAGACTGCTAAAGCCAAGCCTGCCCCGAAAGCGAAGGCAGCACCCAAAGTCGCCGCCGCGATACCGGCGCCGCCGCGTGCCGGGAAGCCTGCCGCCATCCCGCTGGAGCAGCGCAAGCATTACATCGAAATGGCCGCCTATTACATCGCCGAGCGGCGTGGTTTTGCGCCGGGAAATCTGCTTGACGACTGGGTCCAGGCCGAGGCCGAAATTGATCGGCTGCTGGCCGAGGGGCACTTGGGCGGCTGAATCCTGCGCGCGTCAGGCCGGCAGCAATACCAACGCCGCAAGGGGCGGCAAGGTCAGCGAAAGTGAAGCGGGAAAACCCATCCAGGGCCGCGACTCGGCGCTGACGCGGCCATGGTTGCCGAGGTCGCCGCCACCGTAGTGCGCCGAATCGGTATTGATGCGCTCCAGATAATCCTGGGCCAGCGGTACGCCAAGGCGATAACCATGACGCGGCACCGGCGTGAAGTTGAGCACCACCACGGCATGGCGACCGTCGCGCGCGCGGCGCAGCCAGCTCACCACCGACTGATCGGCGTCGTGACAGTCGATCCATTGAAAACCCGCAGCGGAGAAGTCAAGTTCATGCAACGCCGGTTCGCTGACATAAAGCTGGTTGAGCTCGCGCGCCAGACTCTGCACGCCGGCATGCAACGGATATTGCAGCAGTTGCCAGGGCAGTTCCTCGCCGGCCCGCCATTCCCACGACTGGCCGATCTCGGCCCCCATGAACTGCAGCTTCTTGCCCGGCGCCATCATCTGATAGGCGAGCAACAGGCGCAAGTTGGCAAAACGCTGCCACTCGTCGCCCGGCATTTTCCCCAGCAGCGAACTCTTGCCGTGCACCACTTCGTCGTGCGACAGGGGCAAAACGAAGTTCTCGCTGTACGCATAGAGCTGGCCGAAGGTCAGCCGTTCGTGATTGAAGCGCCGATACACCGGATCGTGCTGCATGTAGTCCAGGGTGTCGTTCATCCAGCCCATGTTCCATTTCATCGAGAAGCCGAGGCCGCCGACCCAGGTCGGCCGCGACACCATCGGCCAGGCGGTCGATTCTTCGGCGATGGTCAGCGCGCCGGGAAAATCGGCATGCACCATTTCGTTCAGTTCGCGCAGGAAGGCAATGGCTTCGAGGTTCTCGCGCCCGCCATGGACGTTGGGCGTCCACTCGCCGGCACGGCGCGAATAGTCAAGATAGATCATCGAGGCCACCGCATCGACGCGCAAACCGTCGATGTGGAACTCGGCCAGCCAGTAGCAGGCCGAGGACAGCAGGAAGCTGCGCACTTCGTTGCGGCCATAGTTGAAGACATGCGTGCCCCAGTCGGGATGCATCTTCTGCTTCGGGTCGGCATGTTCGTAGAGCGCCGTGCCGTCAAAGTGGGCCAGCGCCCAGTCGTCGGCCGGAAAGTGGCCGGGGACCCAGTCGAGTATGACGCCAATGCCGGCCTGATGCAGGCTGTCGACCAGGAAGCGCAGGTCGTCGGCGCTGCCGAAACGCGAACTCGGAGCGAAAAATCCGGTGCATTGATAGCCCCAGGATTCGTCGAGCGGATGCTCCATCAGCGGCATGAATTCGACATGGGTGTAGCCCTGCTTGACAAGATAGGGCACCAGCCGCTCTGCCAGGTCGCGGTAGCTGTAGAAGCTGCGGTCGGGATGGCGCATCCAGCTGCCGAGGTGCATCTCATACGTACTCATCGGCGCCGACAGCCAGTCGCGCGCTGGCCGCGCCTGCATCCAGGCGCCGTCATTCCAGGCGTGCGTCGGAATCGGCGCCACGCAGCAGGCCGTTGCCGGACGCCGCTCGAAACCGCGCGCATAGGGGTCGATCTTGAGCCGCAGCGCGCCGCTGCCGCGCACGCGCAATTCGAAACGGTACAAGGCGCCGGCCGGGAGTTCGGGAATGAACAGTTCCCAGACGCCGGACGCGCCCAAGGTCGCCATGGGGTGCACGCGGCCATCCCAGCCATTGAAGCCGCCGACTACCGAAACCCGTTCGGCATTGGGCGCCCAGACGCGAAAGCAGACGCCGGCGATGCCGTCGCGGACTTCCGGCAGCGCGCCAAGGGTGCGCCAAGCCTGGCGCAATCGCCCGGCGTTGAACAGATACAGATCATCCGCCGGTGGCAGCGGCGGAAAGGCGTAGGCGTCGTACTGCGTTACGCCATTGACATTCAGGCGCCACGGCCGGGGCGGCGGCGTAGTCCCGTGCCACTCGAAAAGATCCGAACCGCTGCGGCGCTTCAACGGCACCCATTCGCCAGCGGCCAGCGCCACCGCAATCGATTTTGCTTGCGGGCGAAATACCCGCAGGTGCCAAGCCGCGCCGTCCGCATGGAGACCCAGCACCGAAAACGGATCGTGTTCGCGCGCTTCGAGCAGCGCGGCGCAGGCAGGGTTCGGCATGGGTATATATTTGAACAGTTTTTTTGCTATCGTGCGGATTGTAGTCGCAATGGAGAAACCACCATGCAGTCGATGAAAACAGCGGGCGGCAGGCAGTCCCGGCCGCAACCAGCCGGCAAGGGAAAGCTGCCATGCATGTAAGCGAACTCACCCGCAACAGCTTCGGCATCGTGCTGGCCGGCGGACGTGGCAGCCGTCTGATGCAACTCACCGACTGGCGCTCGAAACCGGCGGTGCCCTTCGGCGGCAAATTCCGCATCATCGACTTCACGCTGTCCAACTGCGTCAATTCGGGTATCCGCAAGATCGGCGTCGCCACACAGTACAAGGCGCAAAGCCTGATCCGGCACTTGCAGCGCGGCTGGAGCTTCCTCGACGGCCGTTTCGACGAGTTCGTCGACATCCTGCCGGCGCAGCAGCAAGTCAGCGAGAACTGGTATCAGGGGACGGCCGATGCGGTATTCCAGAATCTCGACTTGATCCGGCGCAGCCGGCCCAGGCACGTGCTGGTGCTTTCCGGCGATCACGTCTACAAGATGGACTACCGGCGCATGCTGTCCGAGCATGCCCACCGCCAGGCCGATCTCAGCGTGGCCTGCATCGACGTGCCCCTGGCCGATGCCAGCAGCTTCGGCGTGATGCACGTCGGCGACAACCAGCGCGTTTCGGCCTTCGTCGAAAAGCCGGCCAATCCACCGCCCATGCCCGACCGCCCCAACCGGGCGCTGGCCAGCATGGGGGTGTACGTATTCAACGCCGACTTCCTGTATGAGCAACTGATCCGCGACCACGACGATCCGAACTCCTCACACGACTTTGGCAAGAACATCATTCCGCGTTGTGTTGACCGCTATCGCGTGTTCGCCCACAACTTCACCCACTCCTGCGTCGGCATGGACAGCAGCGGGATCCCCTACTGGCGCGACGCCGGCACCATCGACGCCTACTGGGAGGCCAACATGGAGCTGACCAAGGTCACTCCCGAACTCAATCTGTACGACGATGGCTGGCCGATCTGGACCCACCAGGAACAACTGCCGCCAGCCAAGTTCGTCTTCGACGACGACGGTCGGCGCGGCATGGCCGTCGATTCCCTGGTTTCGGGCGGCGACATCATCAGCGGCGCCATCGTCCGCAAGTCGCTGCTGTTCTCGCGCGTGAATGTTCACAGCTATGCCGAGATCGAGGATTCGGTAATCCTGCCGGATGTGGACATCGGCCGCCGTGCCAGGCTGCGCCGGGTGGTAATGGACAAGCATTGCCGCATTCCCGCCGACATGACCATCGGCTACGACATCGAAGCCGACCGCCAGCGCTTCCATGTCAGCGAGGGCGGCATCACCCTGGTGACGCCGGAAATGCTAGGCCAGCCGGCACATCACATTCGCTGAGAGTGGAATTCGACCGATGAAAACTCTCGACCTGGTCTTTCTCTGGCACATGCACCAGCCGGACTATCGCGACCACGGCGCTCCAATAGTCGGCGCTGGCGAGACGGCGGCCGGAGAATTCGTCCTGCCCTGGGTCTACCTGCATGCCATGAAGGATTACGTCGACATGGCGGCGCACCTTGAACGCCATCCGCAGATCCATTGCGTGGTGAATTTTGTGCCGGTGCTGCTCGACCAGATCGAGGACTACGCGCGGCAGTTTGCCAGCGGCGAATTCCGCGATCCGCTGTTGCGCATGCTGGCGACGCCCGACCTGGACCGGATCAGCGATGCGGAGCGACAGTTGCTGCTGGCGACCTGCTTTCGCAGCAATCACGTCACCATGCTGGCGCCCTTTCCCCACTACAAGCGCTTGCACGACCTTTACCTGCTGCTCACCCGGGAAAACGAGACGGTTCACGGCTATCTCTCCGGCGCCTATTTCTCCGACCTCGTCACCTGGTACCACCTGGCCTGGACCGGAGAGACCGAGCGCCGCCGCAATCCGCTGCTGGCCACGCTGATGAGTCAGGGCGAAGGCTATGACGCGAACGACCGGCAACAGTTGCTGACCAGCATCGGCGAGTTGATCACCGGGCTGATTCCACGCTGGCGGGCGCTCGCCGCGCGCGGCCAGGTGGAACTCTCTTCGACACCGCAAACGCATCCGCTGTCGCCGCTCCTGCTCGACTTCCGCGTTGCGCGCGAAAGCGTCCCCGCCGCGCCGCTGCCATTTTCCGTCGCCTATCCCGGCGGACGCAGCCGCGTCATCGCCCAGATAGACGCAGCGCGGATCAGCCACACCCGGCGTTTCGGCGCGCCGCCGGTCGGCATGTGGCCGGCCGAAGGCGCCGTTTCCGAGGATTTCGTGAAATATCTGGCCGCGGCCGGCTGCTGCTGGATCGCCAGCGGTGAAGGCGTGCTGAAGAACAGCCTCGCCGCCAGCGGCATGGCCAACCCGCATGCCGCTTACCGCAGCTGGCAATTGGAAAAGGCACCGGGACTGAAGATGTTTTTCCGCGACGAGCGGCTCTCGGACCTGATCGGCTTCGATTATGCCAAATGGCACGGCCGCGATGCCGCCCAGCACATGGTCCTGCAACTGGAGGCCATCCTCGATGCCGCCGCGGAAGGCGAAGCACCGGTGGTCAGCATCATTCTCGACGGTGAAAATGCCTGGGAACACTATCCCTATAACGGCTACTACTTCTTCGAAGATCTCTACGGCCTGCTGCTCGAGCATCCGCGCATCCGTACCACGACCTACGCCGAGTTGCTGGCGCGGGCGAGTCCGCCCGTCGCCAGCGCACTGCCGCGCCTGACGGCGGGCAGCTGGGTGTATGGCACGCTATCGACCTGGATTGGCGACGAAGCAAAAAACCGCGGCTGGGATTTGCTGTGCGAAGCCAAGCAAAGCTGCGATCGGGTCCTCGCCAGCGGCCGGCTCGATGCCGGTCAGATAGCCGCCGTCGAGTCGCAGTTGGCGATCTGCGAAAGTTCCGACTGGTTCTGGTGGTTCGGCGACTACAACCCGTCGGCGGCAGTCGCCAGCTTCGACAGCCTGTACCGGCGCAACCTGACTCGGCTCTATCGCCTGCTGCAGCTCGAACCGCCACCTCAGCTCGACACCCCCATTTGCGCCGGATCGTCTACGGCAGCGGGCGGCTCCATGCGTCGCGTCACCGTTCCGTCCGGCTAAACCACGCATATGTCCATTACCCTCCTCTTCGGTGTGCACGCCCACCAGCCCGTCGGCAATTTTCCGGCCGTCATCGACGACGCGCATGTCCGCAGCTACGGCATGTTCCTGCGGGTAATGGAACGTTATCCCGAGTTCCGCTTCAGCGTGCATTTTTCCGGCTGGTTGCTGGATGTTCTCTTCGAGCGCTTTCCCGACGACATGGCGCGCCTGACGGCCATGACCCGCAGGGGGCAGGTCGAGTGGTTCGGCTCCGGCGACTGCGAACCGGTACTGGCGGCGATTCCGCATCGTGACCGGGTGACGCAGATCGCCACGCTGTCGGACAAGATCGAACGCCGCTTCGGCATGCGCCCTGCCGGAGCCTGGCTGACCGAAAGGGTCTGGGAATCCTCGGTGGTGCCGGCGCTGGCGGAAACCGGGATCCGCTACGTTGCGGTCGACGACTACCATTTCCTGTGCGCCGGCGAAGATGGCGCCAGGCTCGACAGTTTCTACACCACGGAAGAGGATGGCCGCTGCCTCGACCTGTTTCCGATTTCCGAAGCGGCGCGTTACCGGCTGCCGTTTTCGCCGGCCGCCGAGGCTGTCCGCTGGCTCGAAGATCTGGCGCGGCAGGGTCATCGCGCCTCGATCTATTTTGACGACATCGAAAAGTTCGGCATCTGGCCGGAGACCTACGAGTGGGTTTTCGAGAAAGGCTGGCTGACGCAGTTCGTCGAAGGCGTGCTGGGATCGAGCCTGATTCGTACCGACACCTTTGCCGGCTATCACGCCCGCGAGAAAACCCGCGGCATCGTTTACCTGCCGACAACGTCCTACATCGAGATGAACGAATGGACATTGCCCGCGCCGCGCGCCGCGGCCTACCACGCCCTGCTCGAAGCAGAAAGAGCGGCCGGCCGCTTCGAGGCGCACAAGCCCTTTTTGCGCGGCGGCATCTGGCGCAATTTCATGTCGCGCTACCCCGAAGCCAACTGGATGCACAAGCGCATGCTCGACGCCTCGCAGCGACTGGCAATGCTGCCGCCGGAGCATTACGACGCCGCGATGCAGGAGCACCTGCACCGGGCGCAGGCCAACGACGCCTACTGGCACGGACTTTTCGGCGGACTCTATCTGCCGCACCTGCGCCGCGCCGTGTGGAACAACCTGCTGGCGCTGGAAGCAAGGCTCGGCGCCGTGGCGCCAGCGCCGACTTTCGAGCGGGTCGATGTCGACCATGACGGCCATGTCGAAATCGTCCTGCGCAACAGTGAGTTGCAGGCCTTTGTCCGCGACGATGGCGATGCGTCGCTGGTGGAATTTTCCAGTCTCGCCCTGACCCACAACTTCGGCGACACGCTGCGCGCCTACGCCGAGGCCTACCACGCCAAAATCGAGCCGACACCAAAGACGCACACGGAGCAGCAGGCGGGCGGCGGCATCGCCTCCGCCCACGACCGCGTCGCCTTCCTGCACGCCATCCTGCCCGGGGATGCGGCGCCCGACATTCGTCCGCGGGGGATTTTTCTGGAGCGCCTGAGCCGGGCCGACGGCACGCTCCAGGCGATTGATGCTTACCAGTCCGGCAACGTCCCGGGTAGCTGGGTCGCCAGCGGCGAGGGCTGGCGCATCGAGAAGACCTATCGCCTGGAAGACGGCACACTGAGCGTGGATTTCCGCGCCGACGGCGACGGACTGCCCGCCCTGATCGAGACCGAACTCAATCTCGCCCTGCCCAGTTGCGATGGTTATGGCGGCCGCTATGTGCTTGCCGACGGCAGCATACCCGGCGGCTTTGGCCAGGAACTCGATCTCGATGGCCTGCAAGGAATCACCCTGGACGACAGCGAACTGGGCGGCGCGCTGCGGATCAGGGCCGGACAACCCGTGCGCTTCAAGGCACAGGCGCATCGCACCGTTTCGCAATCGGAAGCCGGCTTCGAGAAAATAATGCAGGCCGTCTGCATCACGCTCGCCTGGTCGCCTGCCTCCGGCATTGATCAGCGCATCACGCTCAGGGTAGTTCCTGCATCGTAGAATGCAAAGGCGCAGGAATGACGCCCCCCACCCCCAACCCCCGCCCCGGGGCGGGGACGACTGATCAGCTCGCTGCGCTCGAAGGTCGTGGGGCGCATCGCTAACTAAAACGGAAAAGTCATGCCCGGCACCCGCTATCAGCTCGAAGTCAATCCCGAGATTCCGCCGCGCCTGGCGCGCCTCGATGAACTGTCCAACAACCTGTGGTACAGCTGGGACCGGCCGACCCGCTCCCTGTTCGCGCGCCTGGGAGCGGGCTTGTGGCGCGCGGTGCACCACAGCCCCAAGGCCTTCCTCAAGCGCATAGATCAGAAGCGGATCAAGGAGGCTGCCGACGACCCGGTGTTCCTCGGCACGATGAACCGGGTGCTTTCGGCCTTCGATTCCTATCTTTCGGAACCCAGGCTGGAACTGCCGGGCAAGCCGCCGTTGCAGGCGACCGATCTGATCGCCTACTTTTGCGCCGAGTTCGGCTTTCATGAAAGCCTGCCGATTTATTCCGGCGGCCTGGGCATTCTTGCCGGCGACCATTGCAAGGGCGCCTCCGACCTGCGGCTGCCCTTCGTTGCCGTGGGCCTGCTCTACCGCCAGGGCTATTTCAGCCAGACCATAGACCGCGAAGGCAACCAGACCGCCCATTACGGCGACAACGATTTCGACGACATGCCGATCGAAGCGGTGTCTGGCGAAGACGGCAAGCCTCTGCATGTCGGCGTGGATTTCCCCGGACGCACCGTGTGGGCCAGGATCTGGCGGGCACGGGTCGGCAACAACAGCCTTTACCTGCTCGACACGGATCTGGATGAAAACAGCGAGGCCGACCGCGGCATCCTGCACCAGCTCTATGGCGGCGACCGGCGCACGCGCATCGAGCAGGAGATACTGCTCGGTGTCGGTGGCGTGCGCGCGCTGCGTGCGCTGGGGCTGCGACCGACTGTCTGGCACATCAACGAAGGTCATGCCGCGTTCCTGGTGCTGGAACGCATTCGCAATCTGATCGGCCAGAACATGCCCTTCGCCGCCGCGCTCGAAGCAGCCGCCGCCAATACGGTATTCACTACGCATACGCCGGTGCCTGCCGGTCACGACCACTTCGCCGATGACATGGTGATGCACTACTTCAGCAACTTCTGCGAGGCGACCGGCCTCGACCGCGACAGCCTGCTCGGCATGGGCCGCATCGGCGGCGGCGGCGAGTTCAACATGACCGCGCTGGCCCTGCGCGGCTCGCGCTTCCACAACGGCGTCTCGCGCATTCACGGCGAGGTGTCCGCGCGCATCTGCGGCGACATGTGGCCGCAAGTGACCGCGGCCGAGAACCCGATGGATTACGTCACCAACGCGGTGCACGTACCGACTTTTCTGGCCAACGACTGGTATGAAACCTTCGACCGCCATCTTGGTCTCGGCTGGCAGCATCGTCTCACCGATCAAAGTTGCTGGAACGGCGTACACCGCATTCCCGACCAGATATTCTGGAGCATTCGCCAGTCGCTCAAGGCCCAGCTGCTGCACCTGGTGCACGCCAGGGTACGCCAGCAGCATCTGCGCAACCAGGGTTCGGAGGCGCATCTGGACCGCGTCCTGCGCGGCGCCGACCCGACCAATCCGACCGTGCTGACCATCGGCTTCGCCCGGCGTTTTGCCACCTACAAACGCGCCGCGCTGCTGTTCAACAACCTCGACTGGCTGCGCGAGATTCTTTCCGATGCGCAGCGACCGGTGCTGTTCATCTTCGCCGGCAAGGCCCACCCGGCAGACGAACCGGGACGGCGGCTGATTCGCCAGATCGTCGAGCTTTCGCACCAGCGCGAATTCGAAGGCCGCGTCCTGCTGGTCGAAGGTTATGACCTGCACCTGGCCCGTCGCATGGTGGCGGGGGTCGATGTCTGGCTCAACAATCCCATCTATCCGCTGGAAGCCTCCGGCACCTCGGGCATGAAGGCGGCGATCAACGGCGCCATCAACCTCTCGGTGCTCGACGGCTGGTGGGGGGAAGGCTACGACGGCAAGAACGGCTGGGCGATCAAGCCGGCGGCCGACGGCCTCGACCCCACCCAGCGCGATGCGGACGAGGCGCGCACCCTGTACGAACTGCTGCAGGACAGCGTTATTCCGATGTACTACCGCAACACCTCGCTTGGTTACTCGCCGGAATGGGTGGCGATGGCCAAGCAGTCGATTGCGTCCATCATGCCCCGCTTCAACATGCAGCGCATGCTGACCGACTACGCCGAAAAGTTCTACTCGCCGGCCGCGGAGCAATGGCGCCGCTACGCTGCCGACGGCTTTTCCGGTGCGATCCATGTCGCGGAATGGAAGGAACGCATCCGCGCCGCCTGGCCGCGCGTCGGCCTGCGCCGCATCGATCATGGCATCGCGCGCATCCGCTACGGCGAGACACTGCGCTTCGAGGTCGCGGTGCGACTCGACGATCTGACGCCGAACGACCTGACGGTGGAGATGGTATTCACTCGTCCCGGCGAGCCTACCACCGCCCGCGCCCGCCGCTACGTGCTGCGTCATGAACGCCCGCTGGACAACGGCGAGCATTTGTTCTCCCGCGAACTGACGCCCGACCAGTGCGGAAAAATGGAGTACCGCGTCAGGGTGTTTCCGACCCACCCGCTGCTGACCCATCCCTTCGAGATGGGCATGACCCTCTGGCTCTAGGACGCCGCGCGTGAAACCGGCCACCAGAGCTGCCTGGAAATCGCTGGCGCATGCCGCCGAGGCGGCACGGGATGTCCATCTGCGCGACATGTTCGCAGCCGACGAGCGGCGCTTCGCGTCGCTGTCGGTGCGCTGGAACGACTGGCTGCTCGACTATTCCAAGCAGCGCGTCACGGTACCAACCATGGCGCTGCTGCACGAGCTTTGGCAGACCGCCGATGTGCCGGGCTGGATTGCGCGCATGCGCGCCGGTGAAGCGATCAACCACAGCGAAGGACGCGCCGCGCTGCACATCGCCCTGCGCCAGCCGGCGCACGGCGGGCCGATCCGGCATGGCGGCCGCGACGTCATGCCGGAAGTGCTCGGCGAGCTGGACAAGATGCAGCGCTTTGCCGCGCAGATACACGGCCGCCACTGGCGCAGCGCCACCGGAGAACCGATCAGCGACATCGTCAACATCGGCATCGGCGGCTCGGACTTGGGGCCGCGCATGGCGACCCAGGCCCTGGCCGCGTTTCGCCACCCCGATCTGAAGGTCCATTACGTCGCCAACCTGGATGGCGCCGATCTCGCCACCGCGCTCGCCGGATTGCAGCCGCGCACCACCCTGTTCATTATCGCCAGCAAGACCTTCACCACCCAGGAGACGATGCAGAACGCCGCGTCGGCGCGTCACTGGCTGGTCCACGCACTGGGTGAAGCCGCCGTGGCCCGGCACTTCGTTGCGGTGTCGACCAATCTGGCCGAAGTAGCCCGCTTCGGCATCGACCCGGAAAACGCCTTCGCCTTCTGGGACTGGGTCGGCGGGCGCTACTCGCTGTGGTCGGCAATCGGCTTGCCGCTGGCGCTGGCGGTAGGCTTCGACCACTTCCGCCAACTGCTGGCCGGCGCACACGCGATGGACGAACACTTCTTTTCCGCGCCGCCCACGGAAAACCTGCCGGGTCTGCTCGCCTTGCTGGAAATCTGGAACTGTAACTTTCTCGGCGCGAACAACCGCGCCCTGCTGCCCTACAGCCAGTCGCTGGGACTGCTGCCGCGCTACCTGCAACAACTGGAAATGGAATCCAATGGCAAGCAGGTCGACCGCCAGGGGCTGCCGCTCGACTACGCCACGGCGCCGGTGCTGTGGGGCGAGGCCGGCACCAACGGCCAGCATGCGTTTTACCAGTTGATCCACCAGGGTGGCCGTCTGGTGCCCTGCGAGTTCATCGCCTGCCGGCAGCCCGACTTTGACTTGCCCGGCCATCACGAAAAACTGCTGGCCAACTGCTTTGCCCAGAGCGAAGCCCTGATGCGCGGCAGGACGCTGGCCGAAACCACGGCCGAGCTGGCCGCCGGCGGCATGGCTGCCGAACAGGTGGCTGCGCTCGCCCCTTACCGCAGTTTCCCCGGCAACCAGCCTTCGACCACCTTGCTGCTGCCGCGCCTCGATCCCTTCAACCTCGGCGCACTGGTGGCGCTCTACGAACACAAGGTCTTCGTCGAGAGCGTGATCTGGGACATCAACCCCTTCGACCAGTGGGGCGTGGAATATGGCAAGCAGCTGGCCAACCGCCTGCTGCCGGTGATCGTCGGCACGGCGCCGGCCGAGCACCTCGACAGTTCCACCGCCGGACTGGTCGCCGCCTGCCGTGGCGGCACGCAATGACAGTTCTCTTCGTCACTTCGGAAATCGCCCCCTGGGTCAAGACCGGCGGCCTCGGCGAGGTTGCCGGCAGCCTGCCCGCGGCGCTGCGCGCCCTGGGGCTGGATGTTCGCGTGCTGGTTCCCGCCTACCCCGAACTGCTGCAAAGCTTCCCGGACGCCGAGGAAATCGCCAGGCCCGGCGGCCTCGGCGGCCTGCTGCCCACCCCGACCCTGAGGCAAGCCCTGGCACCCGACGGCACACCCCTGCTGCTGCTCGATTACCCGCACTACTTCGATCGTCCTGGCAACCCCTATCTCGGCCCGGAGGGAAATGACTGGCTCGACAATCATCTGCGCTTCGGACTGCTGTCGCGCACCGCGGCATGGATCGGTTCGGAGTCGAGCACGCTGGCCTGGCAGCCCGATATCGTCCATTGCAATGACTGGCAAACCGGACTCGCCGCAAGCTATCTGCGCTACCTGCCGGGGCAACACGCAAAGTCGCTGTTCACCCTGCACAACCTGGCCTTTCAGGGCTTGTTCGACCACGCCTCGCTGTTCGAACTGGGCCTGCCGGATGAGGCCTGGCACATCGAAGGCGTCGAGTATTACGGCTACCTGTCCTTCCTCAAGGCCGGGCTGCAGCATGCCGACGCCATTAACACGGTGAGCCCCACCTACGCCATGGAAATTCAGACCGACGCGGAAGGCATGGGCATGGCGGGTTTGCTGCGCCGGCGTGCCGCGGAACTGTCAGGCATCCTCAACGGCATCGACACCACGATCTGGAACCCTGCCACCGACCATCACCTCCACCAAAGTTACAGCGCCCGTCGCCCGGATGGCAAGGCCACCAACAAGGCTGAACTGCAGGTGGAACTCGGTCTCGAGAAGCGCGAGGACCTTCCCCTGCTTGGCGTGGTCAGCCGCCTGACCGAACAAAAGGGGCTGGACTTGTTGCTCGAGGTGGCTCCACAACTGTTCAAGCTGCCGGCGCAACTGGCCATTCTCGGCACCGGCTCGCATGAACTGGAGATGGCCTGGGCAAAGATGGGGCGCACGAATCGCGGTCAATGCGCGGTGACCCTCGGCTTCGACGAGGCGCTGGCCCATCGCATCGAGGCAGGAGCCGATATCTTCGTCATGCCCTCGCGCTTCGAGCCCTGCGGTCTCAACCAGCTGTACAGCCTGCGCTACGGTACCCCCCCGGTGGTGCGTGCCACGGGTGGACTGGCCGATACCGTGATCGATGCCGCCGACACCAAGGCTGGCAACGGATTTCTGTTCGGTCCGGCCACCACGGATGCCCTGCTGCAGGCTTTGCAACGCGCGACCACGGCCTGGCACGATCCCAAGCTCTGGCGCCGGTTGCAGAAGCACGGCATGGCGCGAGATTCAAGCTGGGCGGAAGCGGCGCGGCAATATGTCGGGCTTTACCAGCGGCTATAATCGCCGCCCGATGCCAAGACCCATTCTCACGCTGATCGCCGCCGTCGCCAGAAATGGCGTGATCGGCATCGACAACCGCCTGCCCTGGCGACTGCCCGCCGACCTCAAGCACTTCAAGGCCCTGACGCTGGGGCATACGGTGATCATGGGACGCAAGACCTGGGAATCGCTGCCGACGAATTTCCGCCCGCTGCCGGGCCGGCGCAACATCGTGGTGACTCGCGACGCCGGCTACCGCACCGAGGGCGCCACGGTTGTGTTGTCGCTACACGCAGCCATCGGTGAGGCGGACGGTAACGAAGCCTTCGTCATCGGCGGCGCCGAACTCTACGCGGCGGCGCTGCCGCTGGCGGACCGCTTGCAATTGACCGAGATCGACGCCACCTTCGAGGGCGACACGTTCTTCCCCACCATCGACCCAGCTCAATGGCACGAAACCGCGCGTGAAACACATCACGACGAGGTCGGCCTCGACTACGCCTTCGTCACCTGCCAGCGACGCTGAGGCGCTGCTCGCGGTCGCGTCGGCGCCGTCCGCACGGGATACCGTCTCCGGCTCGGCCGGAGACATAACTCTTTACTGCCGTACGCAGTCCACGTAATACCGCACCGCGCCGTTGCTGCCGTCCTTCACCAGGCCATGGATGTCGGTCTCGAAGCCGGGGAACTTCTCGTTGAACTCGCGGGCAAATTTCAGGTAGCGGACTATCGTGGCGTTGAAACGCTCACCGGGGATCAGCAGCGGAATTCCCGGTGGATACGGCGTCAGCAGTACCGCAGTGACGCGGTTTTCCAGCTTGTCGATGGGCACGCGGTCAATTTCACGATGCGCCATCTTGGCAAACGCATCGCCCGGACGCATCGCCGGCACCATGTTGGACAGATACATCTTGGTGGTCAGGCGGGCGATGTCCCTGGCCTTGTACACCTCGTGGATCTGGGTGCACAAATCCTTGAGGCCGACACGCTCGTAGCGCGGGTGCTTGACGACGAACTCGGGCAGCACCTTCCACAGCGGATGATTGCGATCGTAGTCGTCCTTGAACTGCTGCAGGGCGGTGACCAATGTATTCCAGCGGCCCTTGGTGATGCCGATGGTGAACATGATGAAGAAGGAATAGAGGCCGCACTTCTCGACGATCACGCCGTGTTCGGCGAGGTACTTGGTGACGATCGCCGCGGGAATACCATTGTCATCGGAAAAAGCGCCGTCGACGTCGAGACCCGGTGTGATGACGGTGGCCTTGATCGGGTCGAGCAGGTTGAAGCCCTTGGCCAGCTTGCCGAAGCCGTGCCAGCGCGCACCGGGCTTGAGCATCCAGGCGTCGCGCTCCTCGATGCCTTCCTCGGAAAGGTCGTCGGGACCCCAGACCTTGAACCACCAGTCGGCGCCCCATTCCTTGTCCACCTTGCGCATGGCGCGGCGGAAATCCAGCGCTTCGCCGATCGACTCCTCGACCAGCGCCTTGCCGCCCGGCTCTTCCATCATCGCCGCGGCGACATCGCAGGAGGCGATGATCGAATACTGCGGCGAGGTCGAGGTATGCATCAGGTAGGCTTCGTTGAACACGTCGCGATCGAGCTTGTTGTTTTCGGCGTCCTGCACCAGGATCTGCGAGGCCTGCGAAAGGCCGGCCAGCAGCTTGTGCGTCGACTGCGTCGAGAACACCATGGACTCCTTGCAGCGCGGCCGGTCGGCGCCGATGGCGTGGTAGTCGCCATAGAAATCGTGGAAGGCGGCATGCGGCAGCCAGGCCTCGTCGAAATGCAGGGTGTCGATCTTGCCGTCGAGCATCTCCTTGATTTCCTCGACGTTGTACATGATGCCGTCGTAGGTGCTCTGGGTGATGGTCAGCACGCGCGGCTTGGCGTTCTTGTCGGTGGCGAAGGGGTGGGCGGCGATCTTCTTCTGGATGTTCTTCCAGCGGAACTCCTCTTTCGGGATCGGTCCGATGATGCCGTAGTTATTGCGCGTCGGCATCAGGAACACAGGGATCGCGCCGGTCATCATGATGGCGTGGAGGATGGACTTGTGACAGTTGCGATCGACGACCACGATGTCGCCCGGCGCCACCGTCGAATGCCAGACGATCTTGTTCGAGGTCGAGGTGCCGTTGGTGACGAAAAACAAATGATCGCAATTGAAAATGCGTGCGGCATTGCGCTCTGAAGCCGCCACCGGACCTGTATGGTCGAGCAGCTGGCCGAGTTCCTCGACCGCATTGCAGACGTCGGCGCGCAGCATGTTTTCACCGAAGAACTGGTGGAACATCTGGCCCACCGGGCTCTTGAGGAAGGCGACGCCGCCCGAATGGCCGGGGCAGTGCCAGGAATACGAGCCATCCGCCGCGTAATGCACCAGGGCGCGGAAGAAGGGCGGCGGCAGCGAATCGAGATAGGTCCTGGCCTCGCGCACGACGTGGCGGGCGATGAATTCCGGCGTGTCCTCGAACATGTGGATGAAGCCGTGCAGCTCGCGCAGGATGTCGTTCGGGATGTGGCGGCTGGTGCGCGTTTCGCCATGCAGGAAGATCGGGATCTCGGCGTTCTTGTAGCGGATTTCCTCGACGAAGGCGCGCAGTTCGGCGATGGTTTCCTTTTCCCGGTTGGCCAGTTCCTCGTCGTCGATGGAGAGGATGAAGGCCGACGCCCGGCTCTGCTGCTGGGCGAAGGAACTCAGGTCGCCATAGCTGGTCACGCCCAGCACGTCCATGCCTTCCTTTTCAATCGCGTCCGCCAGCGCGCGGATGCCGAGGCCCGAGGCGTTCTCGGAACGGAAATCCTCGTCAATGATGATGATCGGGAAATGGAAGCGCATGGGTAACCCCTAAAAGCATTTAGCCACAGAGATCACAGAGAACACAGAGAAAATCCGTTTTTGCCCTTCTCTGTGATCTCTGTGTCCTTTGTGGCCACGAATTTCAGATCTTCGGCAAGGTCACGCCAACCTGGCCCTGGTATTTGCCGCCGCGATCCTTGTACGAGGTTTCGCAGACTTCGTCGGCTTCGAAGAACAGCACCTGGGCGCAGCCTTCGCCGGCGTAGATCTTGGCCGGCAGCGGCGTCGTGTTGGAAAATTCCAGTGTCACATAGCCTTCCCATTCCGGCTCGAAGGGCGTGACGTTGACGATGATGCCGCAGCGCGCATAGGTGCTCTTGCCGAGGCAGATGGTGAGCACATTGCGTGGAATCCGGAAATATTCCAGGGTGCGCGCCAGGGCGAAGGAGTTGGGCGGGATGATGCAATGGTCACCGTCCATTTCGACGAAGGAATTGGGATCGAAATTCTTCGGGTCGACGATGGTCGAGTAGATGTTGGTAAACACCCGGAACTCGCGCGAGCAGCGAATATCGTAGCCGTAGCTGGAGGTGCCGTAGGACACGATCTTCTGACCGTCGATCTCGCGCACCATGTCGGGCTCGAAGGGCTCGATCATTCCATGCTCGGCCGCCATGCGGCGGATCCACTTGTCACACTTGATGGTCATGGTGCATCCGAAGAAAACGAAGTTTCAGTGAAGGCTAATGCCTGATTTTCGGCGTTAAGCGAAGCGGCCGCAACTAAAAGGAAACTAAGGGGGCGCAGTATACGACTTGCGGGGGTTTAGCACAGCAGCCCGGCAAGCCCGGCAACATCGGCTTGGGCGCTGTCCCGGGCGATTGCCACCAGAGGAATGCCGGCAACAAAGCGCGACAGGGTTTCCAGCGTCGCATCCAGCGCAACCGTCGAACCCGGCGTTTCATTGACGACAATCGCCGTCACGCCAGCGCCGACTCTTTGCAGGGCCTCCAGCGCCGTCAATGTATGACTCAGGCTGCCCAGATAGCTGCCGGCCACCAACACGCAGGGCAGGCCGCTGGCGGCGATCCAGTCGCGCATCGTGTGCCGCTCGTCCAGCGGCGCCATGACGCCGCCGACGCCTTCGACCAGCCTGACGCAAGAGTCGGCGCTGGTGACACGGCGAGTAAAGCCAACCAGTTCGTCGAATTCGATCCGGCGTCCTTCCCGCGCCGCCGCCATGTCCGGTGACAGGGGCGCGGCGAAGCGCCAGGGCGCAATGGCATCCAGTTCAGCAGCGTTCACCTCGCGCCCCAAAGCAGCCAGCAGTACTCCTGCATCGCTGGCCTGCGGCCGCAGCGCGTCGAACCCGGACAGCACCGGCTTGAAGGCCGCCGGCGCCAGTCCCGCCGCCCGCCAGTGCCGCAGCAAAGCGCAGGCAAGCCAGGTCTTGCCGATGTCGGTGCCCGTGCCGGTGATAAAATTCGCGCCCATCCTTCCTCCGTTGCCGCATTCTAGCCGGCGCCGAATCCACGTCCCACATGTCCGACTGGCTCACCGCAGGCCTGCCCCACATCTGGCTGCCCTATACCCAGATGGCCACTGCCGCGCCGCCGCTGGCGGTGGTTGCCACGCAGGGCGTACGCATCCGTCTGGCTGACGGCCGCGAACTGATCGACGGCATTTCATCGTGGTGGACCGCCTGCCACGGCTACAACCATCCGCACATCCGCGCCGCCGTCGAACGGCAACTCGCCGCCCTGCCCCACGTCATGTTCGCCGGCCTGGTGCACGAACCGGCGCTGCGCCTGGCGCAACGCCTGGCCGCGCTGCTGCCCGGCGACCTGGAGCGCGTCTTCTTCACCGAGTCCGGTTCGGTGGCAGTCGAAGTGGCGCTCAAGATGGCGATCCAGTACTGGCGCAACAAGGGCCGGGCGGAAAAGAAACGCATCGTCTATTTCCGCCATGCCTATCACGGCGACACCTTCGCCACCATGGCGCTGTGCGATCCGGAAGAAGGCATGCACACGCTGTTCGCCGGCACCATGCCGAACCAGATCATGGCCGAGTTGCCGACCGACGGGAGCCTGCGCCGCGCCTTCGACCTGCTTCTGGAAACCCACGGCGAACGACTCGCTGCCGTCATCATCGAACCGCTGGTGCAGGGTGCCGGCGGCATGCAGATGCACGATGCGGCGACACTGGGCTTCATCGCCGAAGCCTGCGCGCGGCACGGAGTGCTGCTGATCGCCGACGAAATCATGACCGGCTTCGGCCGCAGCGGGCGGATGTTTGCCTGCGAGGAAGCGAATGTGCTGCCGGATATTGTCTGCCTGTCGAAAGCGCTCACCGGAGGCACGCTGCCGCTGGCGGCTACCGTGGCGCGGCGCCATGTATTCGAAGCCTTCCTCGCCAACGATCCGTCTGCCGCGCTGATGCACGGCCCCACCTACATGGCCAATCCGCTGGCCTGCGGCGCAGCGAATGCCTCGCTCGACCTGTTCGAGCGCGAGCCGAGGCTGGCGCAGGTCGCTGCGATCGAGGCCCGATTGAGCAGTGAACTCGCTTCCTGCCGCGACCTCGCCGGCGTCGCCGGGGTGCGCGTGAAGGGCGCCATCGGCGCGGTGGAACTGAGTGGCAACGTCGATCTCAAGCACTTGCGCACGCGCTTCACCGAACTCGGCGTCTGGCTGCGACCCTTCGGCAACGTGGTATATCTGATGCCGCCCTTCATCATCACCGCCGACGACCTGGCGACGCTCACCGGGGCCGTGCGCCAGGTACTGACGGAGCGCGCGGCTTTGCTCTGATGGATGCGAGCCTCGACACCCTGCTGCAGGCTCACCTCGCCGCATTGAGCGAGGCCAATCGGCTGCGCCGCCTGCGGCCGTGGCACTGGCACAACGGGACATTGCACGATGCCAGCGGCCGCGCACTGATCGACGCCTCGTCGAATGACTATCTCGGATTGAGCCGGCATACGCTGGTCAAGGCGCGCGCCGCCGAATGGGCGGTGCGCCATGGCGCCGGAGCACCGGCCTCGCGCCTGGTCACCGGCACGCGCGACATTACCCTTGCCGTCGAAGAAAAGCTGGCCGCCTTCAAGCGCTGCGAAGCCGCGCTGCTGTTCTCCAGCGGCTTTCAGGCCAATGCCACGGTAATACCTGCGCTGGCAAGAGTCGGCCCTGGCGAGGCGGCGATTTTCAGCGATGAACTGAATCATGCCAGCATGGTGCATGGCTGCCGGGCCGCCAGGGTAAGGACCCAGGTCTTCCGCCACAGGGATCTCGATCATCTCGAACAACTGCTGTGCCAGCAATCGGGAAATCCCGAGCGCAAACTGATTCTCACCGAATCGGTATTCAGCATGGATGGCGACCGCGCCGACCTGCCCGCACTGGTGCAACTGGCGGAGCGCCACGGCGCGGCGCTCTATGTTGACGAAGCCCATGCCACCGGCGTGCTGGGGCCCGAGGGACGCGGGCTGGCCGCGGATTGCGGTGTCGACATCGTAATGGGGACGCTGGGCAAGGCCTTTGGCGCCTTTGGTGCCTACATCGCCGGCTCGCGGGCGCTGATCGACTATCTGGTGAATCGCTGCCCCGGCTTCATCTACACCACCGCGCTGCCGCCGGCGGTACTCGGCGCGGTCGACGCTGCCCTCGATCTGATACCGGGCATGGACCCGGAGCGGGCGCGCCTGGTGCGGAATTCGCAGCGGCTGCGCGACGTATTGGCGCAGCGAAATTACGACACGCTGGGATCGAGCACACAGATCATTCCCGCCGTGATCGGCAGCGAAAAGGACGCACTGGCGGCCGCACAACGGCTGGAAGATGCCGGAGTTCTGGCGGTCGCCATCCGCCCGCCGACGGTGCCGGAGGGCACCAGCAGGCTGCGCTTCGCCCTCGGCAGCGCACTGGACGAGGCCGCCATGCAGCATCTGCTGATGACGGTCGCCACCCATCTGCCGCCCCATCCGTCGAAAGCCGGCTAGCCACCGGGGCTGGCCCTGCCGCAGTTCGTACTGCGGCGGCGGGCAGCGGTAAAATGAACGTTTTCCGGCACGGACCACTGCCGATGAATTCCTCCGACAGAGCGCAAGACCCATTCAGCTGGACGCTGGTCTTCCTTTGCTGGCTGCTGGCGACGATTTCCACGCTCGGCAGCCTGTTTTTCAGCGAGGTCATGGGCTACGCGCCCTGCATCCTGTGCTGGTACCAACGCATCTGCATGTATCCGCTGGTGCTGATCCTGCCCGTCGCGCTGCTGCCATTCGACCGCAACATCGTGCGCGCAGTCATACCCCTGACGGTCGTCGGCACGCTGGTCGCGGGATTTCACACGCTGCTGGTCGGCGGCTATATCCCCGAGGACATGAAGCCCTGCACCCAGGGCGTGCCCTGCACGGAATTTCACATCAACTGGTTCGGGTTCGTGACCATTCCCCTGCTTTCCGCGCTGGCGTTTCTGCTGATCACCGCGCTGCTGATTCTGGCCTATCGAAGGAGTTCACCGTGAAGCAGAAGAATTTGATCCTCATATCCGCGATTTTCCTGGTACTCGCGTTCATCGTCGGAGCGTTTGTGTACAGAAGTCAAAAAGCCGATGCGGCGGGGCAGGCCTACCAGCGCGACAAGACAAGTTACGTCCGGCCCCATTCGCCCGGCTACGGACATCCGGCCGCCAAGGTCGATATCGTTGAATTCTTCGATCCCGCCTGCGAAACCTGCAAGCAGTTTTATCCGATGGTCAAGGAGTTGATGGCGAAATACCCCAACAAGATCCGCCTCTACGCCCGCTATACGCCGTTGCATCAGGGTTCCGATACCGTGCTGAAAATGCTCGCTGCGGCCGATAAACAGGGCAAGTTTTGGGAAACCCTGGAGGCCGTATTCGCCGCACAATCCTATTGGGTGTCGCAACATCGGGCACGGCCTGAGCTGGTCTGGAACCATATCGGCAACGTCGGCCTCGACCTTGCAAGACTCAAGGCCGACATGGAGTTGCCCGAAATCGCGAACATGATCCAGCAAGACCTGGCCGACGCCAGGACGCTCAACGTCAAGGCGACGCCGGAGTTCTTCGTGAACGGCAAGCCGCTCCCCACCTGGGGCTACGAGCAGTTGAAAACCCTGGTCGAAGACGAAACCAGAGCCGCCTATTGACTAAGTATTCACCACCTTGATGCTGGGGAACTTGCTGGTGTGGTCCTTGGCGCGCTCGGCAATCTTCACCGCAACGCGCCGCGCAATCGTCTTGTAGATCAGACTCGCCGGACCGTCCGGATCGGCCTCGACGGTCGGCTTGCCGCCGTCCATCTGCAGGCGGATTGCCATGTCGAGCGGCAGCGCGCCGAGCATTTCCACCTCGTAGTCCTTGGCCATCTTGTCGCCACCGCCGGAGCCGAAGATGTGTTCGGCATGACCGCACTTGGAGCAGATGTGGATGCTCATGTTCTCGACGATGCCGAGGATCGGGATGCCGACCTTCTCGAACATCTTGAGGCCCTTGCGCGCGTCCAGCAGCGCAATGTCCTGCGGCGTGGTGACGATGATGGCGCCGGTGACGGGCACCTGCTGCGCCAGAGTCAGCTGGATGTCGCCGGTGCCCGGCGGCATGTCGATGACAAGGTAATCGACGTCGCGCCAGCGCGTCTCGGTCAGCAGTTGCGTCAAGGCCTGGGTCACCATCGGACCGCGCCAGACCATGGGCTGCTCGGGATCGATGAGGAAGCCGATCGACATGGCCTGGATGCCATGCGCCTCCATCGGCTCGAGGCCTTTGCCATCGGCCGACTCGGGGCGGCCGCTGGCGATGCCCAGCATCTGCGGCAGCGACGGGCCGTAAATGTCGGCGTCCAGCAGTCCCACCGTGGCGCCTTCAGCGGCCAGTGCCAGCGCCAGATTGACGGCGGTGGTCGACTTGCCGACGCCGCCCTTGCCGCTGGCCACGGCGATGATGTTCTTGACGCCGGGAATCAGTTTGACGCCCTTCTGTACGGCGTGCGTGACCACCTTCGAAAAAACGTTGGCGCTGACATTGCCGATGCCGGGGATGGTTTTCAACTGCGTTATCACGGCGGTACGCAAGCCCTCGATCTGGCTCTTCGCCGGATAGCCGAGTTCGACGTCGAGCGAGACATCGCTGCCGGTAACGCGGATGTTCTTGGCACTGCGGCTGCTGACAAGATCCTTGCCGGTATTGGCATCGACCACAGTCTTGAGCGCCGCCTGAATGGTTTGTTCGTTGATGGACATGAAAGGCCTTTGATAATGACGAAGAGTGCGGAAGGAATCGTGAGCGGCGGATTATCACCCGGAACCGTCAATCCATACTTGAGTGAATTAGTCGGGATTTTATCTCAGGTCCGTCTGATTCGCCATCCTGCGTTACAGGCTGGCAACAGCGTAAAAAAGAGAGCCGCATATCAGACTTCCATCCAATGTGGGCTACATCGTAGCAAATGCGGCACTGAGTGCTCAATGCTGAGCCTTGACTTGGAAATGCAGGAATCCGAGCGGTTGTGATGAGCGTCAGCCAACAACAAGAGTCTCGGTGCAAAAGTCGGCGCTGGCAAGCGCTTTGGGTGCTTAGGATTTCGCTTCGCGAGCGGGTAACGGCGGGGATCCGGTTCGATCCGCCCTGATCGATCGGTTTGTCCGAAGCTCATGGCCTCCAGTTTCCCCGCAAGAAAACGGCCACCCGATGGTGGTCGATTGAAATGCTCGCCTACGTGGGGCCGGCTCTATTCTCCTGGGTTGTCGCCAAGAATGGCGATGATGTTTTGCCGTTCGCCGAGCAGGCGCACCACGTCGAGAGAATCATCGCGCTCAAAATAGAACCAGACCAGCGGAAAGTCTGTGAGCCGCCAGCTTCTCAGACCTGGAATGTTCAGAAACTCGCCAATGCGCGTCGAACCGATACCGGGTTCGCGTTGCAGAAGTTGCAAAGCATCATCAATCGCGCCAGCCAGCTTTGCGACGGTGGTTTGCCCGGCGTGCTGGCGGTAGTAGCGGACTTCGGATTTTACGTCAGCGCGCGCTTGCGGACGCGGGATTGCGCGCTTCACTCGATGTCGCCATTGGCGATGGCGAACAACTCATCCCGGTCAGCTCCCGTCCAGGGCGTACCGGAGCCGGACCGCAGACCTTCCTCGATCAATGCGCGCAAGCGGTTTTTCGCCTCTTCGGTCTGGTCCTTGCGGATCAGATCGCGGATATATTCGCTGGTGTTGCCGTAATGGCCGGATGACACGCGCACATCGATGTAGGCGCGCAGGGATTCGGGCAGGGCAAAGCTCAAGGTGTTTCGGCTCATGGGGAAATCATAGAATGATTAACAACAGTTGTCAAAAGGCTTGCTTGGCAGCCGAAAAGTCGGCGCTGGCGGCGCGCCGAAGGAAGTTCCCTGCGGGGACACGGCGGCGCTGGCCGGTTCAGACCGCGAACAGAGCCTAATCCTTTATGGCCGACAGAACAAACGGCCACCCGAAGGTGGCCGTTTGAAGTGCTGCGCTTAATCGGGGTTTGACCCCGATTATTCGATTATTCAAAACTCATATTTGTACCGAACCGCGATGAAACTTGCCGATTGCTTGCTGCTGGCGGAAACCGAAGTGCCATCAGCGGCAAAGGCCATCGGAACGAGGGCTGTTTGGGCGTTGTTCCACATCATCCAGGTCCAGTCATTGGTGTCCCAGCGGTCATAAACATAATCGACACGCACGCTGCTCTTCTTGTCCAATTGATAGACGCCATTCAGAGCGAGCCGGATCGTCTTGTTTGTGATGTCGGGCAATACTTCTGTAAAGTTGGTCATATCCTTGAAATTCGACTGCTGATACTTGCCGACTGATTTATTCCATTCCACGTTGGCACCGACCATCAGTTTCGCCGTCGCTTGGCCCTTAATGCCAATTCCAATGCTATCGCCGATGTCAGCCAAATCGATCTTCCTGTTTGGATCTGCGCCAAAACTGGTTACGGCGCCGCTGGGGTTCGACTGATATGCCTTTTGGCGTGCCTTTGTCTCGTCACGGGAATACCAGGCCGTCAGGTTCCAACTGTCGTTCAACTTGAAACTGGCATCAAAGGAAAACAACTTTGCGCTTCCGTCCTGGATGCCCGTGCCCTCAAGCGTCTGGCCTGTTGCGGCCGTGGTACCCGCATTCAATCCGTTACTGGGGTAATCATCCTTGGCGTGGTCGATTTGAGCTTGAACGGAAACGGCGTCGGATGGAGACCAGTCCACCTTGAGCCCAACTTTGTTTCTATCCCGATCGGCCATGTGGAGCGGGTTGGCCAGGTTCATTTGATCAGCCCAATAGAAGTTCGAACCATTGCGCTTGCTGTGAGCCAAGGCGACCGACCCATTCAACGCATCAGATAGGTTCTTTGTCGCCTGTCCCTTGAATGTTAACTCCGTGGTCTTGGCGCGATAAGCCACTTCCCTTTCGTTTAGGGTCGGAAGGACAACCGTCCAGACGCCTGCCGCGAAAGTAGGCGTAACAGCCGGAACGTTGAATTGGCTGAAGGGAATCGAGCGCTCCCTGACGTCATAATACATTCCGCCCAACAACTTGAATCCCGGCTGCACCCGATAATTAGCTTCCAGCTTTGCATTCAGATTCTTGAACGAGTGCGGCGTGGTTTCGTCAGGAGCAGCCAGACTGTTGTACGGCACATGCGGCGTTTTGTCGCTGCGGTTTTGATAATTGACATTGGCGAGCAAGGACAGGTCTTTCATTGGCTTGGTCGAAATGCCAAATTGAGCCTCGCTGGTGTTCACCTTGGCCTTCACTCCGCCGTATCCGGCCCATACCAGGGCGGCAGGAAGGGCTGTCAGCAGCCTCTGGTCATTCTGGGTTGCCGTGCTATACGCCAGACGCATCGTCGCCTTGGTCGAGGGAGAAATCACGTAGGCGCCGTTGAGGTAAAGCTGATGCGCCTTGTTGTCGGGGGGCAAGGATACATAGACCAGCGCCGCCGTCGATGTCGTCATGGTGATCAGGCTGTTGGCGTTGTCATACCAACTGCCGTAGTAGCCGCCCTGGAGTTGCAAGTCCTTGCCCACATAATTCAGGGCCAAATCGAACTGTCGAGTGGAGCTGTCGATCGGTTCCACCAGGAAGTTTGCCTGAGCGCCGCTGTAAGTACTGAAGAAACGCGTCCCCTTTTTGTCCTCGCTTCGATACTTCATGGTCAGTTCCAGCGAACCATCGAAGATCTTGTTGAACCCCAGGGTATAGCGATCCCGATGCGTCCCCAGCTGCAAACTTGGTGTCGTGCCGGTTCCGGGCACTATGTCCGTCACCCTCTGCGTTACGGACCCAGCCCCGCTCAGGCTGGTATTTACGGTGAAAGGGGTTTCACGAGGGATTCGGGTGTAGTCGAACGAGATGCCGTAATCGCCCTGACGGCTGTGACTTGCACCAATCTCGGCATTGCTCTGACCAAGATTGTTGATCCTGAGTTGATTCCAGGTGCCCGTGGCATTGTCACGTTTCTTGATGTCGGCATCGAGAAGCAACTTGCCGCCATTATCTTCCCTGCCGTCATACATGCCGAGCTGGGCGCGGTCACGATTCTGGAAACCGACGCCTGCCGTAACCGAACTTTCCGGCGTGATCAACTGCGAAATATCTTCATCCGCAGCAAGAGCCGGAGCGCCATAAACAACCATTAACGCGGCGGACAGTGCTGAAATTCTGAAAGCTGTGTTTTTTTGCGATTTCATGAGTACACCCCTTGGCCAAGATCAGCGCGTCAGACGATCGCCGGAAGTTCCATTGTTGATCGGGTTATTGCTGCCATGGATATTGGTATGGCAGTTAACACAACCACGACCCACCGATGCCATCTGTCCGCGCCCCCCCGGGCCTTTTCCCGTGGCTGCGGCAATGGGCAAACCGCCTGACGCGTCCGTGCTGGGGTGCCGACTGCCCTCATGACACTCCTGGCACAAGAAAGGCGGACGGCTCTTCAACAGATTGGGCGCCGTCGTGCCGTGGGGGTTGTGGCAGATTCCGCAGTCCTCGGATACCGGTTGATGGTTGTTGATGAACGGTCCCCGCTTTTCCATGTGACAGGTATAGCAAGTCTCATTGACGTTGCTTCTGACAAGCTGCTTTTGCCCGGGCGATCCGTGCGGGTTATGGCAATCCGAGCAGCTCATCTTTCCTTCCTGCACCGGATGGTGACTCGGCTTGGCCATCTGCGCCCGCTGTTCCTTGTGGCAGGTATAGCAAACCTGTGTTTGCGTCGTCTTCTCGCGTACCCTGTCGCGACCGTTATGCACTTGATGGCAGTCTGAACAGGCCACATCGCGGTTTGCATGAGTACTGGTTTCCCAGAACATGTTCTTGCCGCCCTTGTGGCATGAGGTGCATGCCTCATTTCTTATCTGAGCGGAACTCTGCGATGCCCCCTTGGCAAAGGCCCGATCCGGCTTAGGCGGCTTGCCGCTACCCTTGTGCATCCGGTGCGTGTCGCTCTCGCCGTGGCAATTGACGCAGGACGGCGTGCGCTTGTCGGCGTTGGTGCCGTGCTTGGTCTTGCCGATGGCGAGGACTCCGGGTTTCAATTCGAGCATGGTGGCCGCACCGGTCGGCTCGTCGGCCTCATCATGGCAGCCGGTGCATTTCGCATCGCCCCGAAGGATCAGATCCTTGGCAGCCGGATCCGCCGCCAGATTCCTCTTCGGCGCATCGGCCGCGGCCAGCGTCGTCGCCGCCGCCCCAAGCATGCCGATGACGGCACAGAAAGTGAGTATTTGTCGCGCAAATCGCATCTTGATTTCCTCTAAGGTCCCTGCTGAACGAATCGGCTGGTAACAATTTTTTACAAAGAGGATTCTCGCGCGTATGACTAAAGTCGCATATCAGCAACGGATTCATTTGCTTGTAGGAATACTCCTACCAGCGCGTCCCGAATTGCCTGGCCACTGACGATACTGCTGCTAGCCGTCTCGCCAGCGGCTAGCCCGTCTCGCCAGCGCCGACTATTTGAGCGAGCAAGCGCAGTTGGGACGGAGCCTGAAACAGCCCGCAAGACGCCTGCGCCCCCGGAATTACTCCGGCATCGTCGCCAGCCCCTTGGCGATGGCATAGCGAACCAGTTCGGTATCGCTGCTCATGCCCATTTTTTGCAGGATGCGCGATTTGTGGGTGCTGACGGTCTTGATGCTCAGGTTGAGCTCATCGGCAATATCGGTCAGCCTGACGCCGGCAACGATCTTCTCAAAGATCTGGAATTCGCGATTGGACAACCGCGTATGAGGCAGTTCGTCCTTGTTCGGCATACGCTCGCGGGCGAGCAACTGGGCCACCTTTTCGCTGACATGAACACCGCCCGCCGCCACCTTGCGCATCGCGGCAATCAGCACTTCGCTGTCGCTTTCCTTGGTGAGGTAGCCGGCTGCGCCGGCATGCAAGGCGCGCAGTGCGTACTGCTCCTCCTGGTGCATGCTGAAGATCAGGATCGGCAAGCGCGGCTTTTCCTGTCTGACCAGCTTGATCAGCTCCAGCCCGCTCTTGCCCGGCATCGAGATGTCGAGGACCAGCAGGTCCCAGTGCTGTTCGGCGATCAGTTTCAGCACCTCGGCGCCGTTGGCCGCTTCCCCGGCCACAACAAGATCGTCGGTATCGGCCAGAATCTGCTTGACGCCATCGCGGATGATGGCGTGGTCGTCGGCAAGCAATACGCGGGTCATTTTTGTTCTCCTGCCGATTCAGGCGGGCGCAGCGGTATGAGGACGCGAACGGTGAAGCCATTTCCTGGCGCACTGACAATCTCCATTCGTCCGTCGAGCATCAGGGTCCGCTCGCGGATACCGACCAGACCGTGGCCCCGCGCCGGCTTGTCACGCATCTCAGTACCGCAGCCGTTGTCGCTGATCTCGATCGCCAGACCTTCATCCGCCCTCGCCAACAAGACGTTCACCCGCGTCGCCGCGGCATGACGCGTCACGTTGGTAAGTGACTCCTGCAGGATGCGAAAGACGTTGATGGCGGTGCGCTCGTCCAGTTCCATATCGTCAATGTCAATGGTCGATTGCACCTCGATACCGGTATGTTGCGAAAACTCGTCGAGCTGCCAGCGGGCGGCCTCCGCCAGACCAATCTCGTCGAACAGAGGCGGGCGCAAGCGCGTGGTTACGCGGCGCAAGGCATCGACCGTGCCGGCGATGAAAACCTTCATGTCCACCATCTTCTTGTGCAGCGCAGGCGCCAGTTCCTTGATCCGGCCCGCCAGCCAATCCAGATCCATGCGCAGCCGCAGCAGTTGCTGGCCGAGTTCGTCATGCAACTCGCGGGCGATCTCGGTGCGCTCTTCCTCGCGCACCGCCTGCAACGAGGCAGCCAGATCACGCAACTGGACGTTCAACTCGCTCAGCTCATGTTCGACGCGATAGCGGTCGGTGACATCGCGGAGAATTGCCGTAAGCAGCGTCTGGCCACCGATCGTCGCCTGCGCGATGGTCGCCTCAACCGGAAATTCGGTGCCGTCGGCACGCCGGCCGATGACTTCCATGTGGGACTGCTTCATGCGCGCCGCGGTGTCGCTTTGACTGAACGCGGCGACATGACCCTCAGGCGCCGCACGAAAGCGTTCCGGCAGGAGGCGTTCGAGCGGACCGCCGCGCACCTCTTCCAGGCTGTAGCCGAACAGGTTCTGGGCAGCCGGGTTGAAGACGACAATTCGCCGTTCGCTGTCGACGGTAATGATGGCATCCATGGCCGAATCAACCATTGCCCTGAGTCGCTCGTCGCTTTCCCGCGCGACAGAGGCCAGCGCTTCCTCGCGACGCTGCCAACGCAGCAGGAACACCATGGCCGCCAGCACCAGCATGATGTTCACCACTGCCGCGGCGATGATCAAGCGGGTGGTATCACGCCATTCCGCAAGGGCTTCGCGGTCGCTATGGCCAACGCTCAGAATCATCGGAAACCCGCTGACCCGGCGATATGTGGTGACGCCGGGATCCTCGCCTCCTGTTCTGACGGTCCTGAACCAGGCACCCTCGCTTGCCGAGGATTCCGCTGCCGGCAGAATCTCCGTTCCGCCGATCAAGGATTTGTCGCGAGGCACCCGTGCGATCAGGGTGCCGTCCATCATATAAAGAGCTACCGGATTGACTCCGATGCGACTTATCAATTCGTACACAGTTTCGATGTAAGCAATATCCATTGACGCGACAACAATGCCTTTAAATTCGCCCTTCGGGTTCTGGATGCGCCGCGAAAAGAAGAATGTGAGTTTGTTGTCGACGCGATTGATCAATGGAGCGCCGACAAACAGCCCAAGACCCGGTCGGTCTCTCTGGGCTGTGAAATAGTCCCGGTCTTTCACCGGGAAACGCGGGGCGGGGTGGGTCAGCGCTGAACTAAGTATCTTGCCGTCGGCATCGACGACAAACATGGACCTGAGTTGCGGTATGCCCTCGACACGCGCACGCAGCATGGCATGAATGGCATATTCGTCGAAGGAAACACCCAGTCTTTCGGCTTCCGCAAGCCTGTTCAGGGCGAGATCGAGCGCCAGGTCAGCGGCTTGAAACGAGCGGGCCGTCTGCTCGGCGATGATATCGCTCAGGCTGACCGTTTCGGCTTGAGCCCGCCGCAAGTCCTGGACGCGCAGTTGCCAAAGCAGGAGACCGGTCATCAGCATGATTACCGCCACCGCGGTGGCCGCCAGGGTGACCGTGAAGCGAGCGGTGCGCGGCATTGAGAACATGGGAGTCATTTTGCCAGCATAGTGCGCGTCCGGAACAAGCGACGTCTCCGCAACCGGGAACGCCGGCGTCTCGCCGATTACTTCGTGGCCGTCGCCCGGCCCGTCGTCGTCAGAGCGAAAGAATCCACTGAGCGAGATTTCTGAGCTCGGCCGGATCCTTGGTGTCGATGATCTTGTGCTTCTCGTCGCTACCGTCCGCCAACTGGATCATGGGACCGCTGGTGATGTGCTCGACGATCGTTTCCACGCCGTCAGGCTTCGTTTTCAGTCGGGCGGCGATGCGTTTGTAGGCAGGGGCCTTCTTGACTTTGTCGATGGCATGGCATTTGAAGCAGTCATTTCTTTTCGCCAGCGCCTGGGCGGCCTCGGCGTCAACCTGCGCCTGCGCGGTACCGATTCCGGCGACGGCTAAGACCAGTGTGACGGACAGGGACAGAGCAGCTTTTCTGTTCAAAATATTTCTCCCGCGAGCGAAACAAAAAAGAGAGTTTCGGCGGCGATTCAGGGCCGGATTCTTCCCCCGGCCGCCGGGGCTCAATCATGCCACGATCCGAATGAACGCATGCCGGCCATGAGAAAAGCCCTCGGCAAGGATGCCTATAAATAAATCCCCACTCAGAAGACGTACCCTGTTGATTATGGGAATCATTGGTCAGATCAAGGAATCCAGGTGCATACATTGGGTGTACTTCGATGGCACGGAACGACGCCTGGCAGGCAAGCCGTTGCCGCCCATGAGTATAGGTACCTTATTGATAATATTTAGAATATTGCTATGTAACAAGATCTGGCGCGGGGATTGCTTGTTCGTTGGCAAGCGCAAGATATGTAGGGGGTGGACAAAATGATCGAGAAAACCACAATCCTGGTCGTGGATGATGAAGAAGTCGTTCGACACAGTTATGTCAGAGCGCTGGCGGGAGAGCACTGCAGCGTCGCAACGGTCTGGAACGGCGAGGAGGCGCTGCAAGTGATGGAACTGCACCCGTTCGACGTCGTGTTGCTCGATCAGCGCATGCCTGAAATGGACGGCATGGCGGTGCTCAAGGTCATCAAGGAAAAATGGCCCGAGAGCGAAGTGATCATGATCACCGGATATCCGGGCGTTGAATCAGCCAAGCAGGCGGTAGCGCTGGGCGCCTACGACTACCTGGCAAAACCGATCGGTCCCGACGAAGTCATTGGCGCGGCGCGGGGAGCCGTGCTGCACAAGAAGTGGGCCATACGCGGCGACCAGGAGGCCTCGCGTGCCGGTGCCCGGTAGCGACCGGGAAAGAAAGAATCAAGTCAGGGCAAGTCGCAGCAATGCAGACCGCGCCCGCATCATCAAGGAGAAACATCATGAGCGCATTACTACACAAAGTCTTGGTCGTCGATGACGACCCGGTGGTTGGC
>Ga0209211_10001345_pt1 | contig 46805 bp, 36 predicted proteins | sample RifGroA2_FD_183992 | JGI IMG/M metagenome (GOLD analysis project Ga0209211, IMG submission 183992) | Groundwater microbial communities from Rifle, Colorado, USA - Groundwater A2 (SPAdes) (version 2) | ecosystem: Environmental > Aquatic > Deep subsurface > Groundwater | place: Rifle, Colorado...
CTAGCCAAAGTTTATCAGTATCATCTTTTTTCATTAAATGACATATATAGAATCCAGAGTTTATAAATTATGGCATTTTATTTTGAGTCAAGCCCTAAGAATGGTTGCTCAAGAAAGAGTTTTAATTCAAAATCCTCACTGGTTAGATAATCAATTAAAAGAAACACCAGAACACTGGCTAAAATATACTAAATTTATTAAAAGAGCATGTGAAGCAGGTCTGCGATTTGTCGTAGATGGACCTTGCGTTTCAGGAACTAAAAGAATGCCGATTGGAGGAAAGTGTGGTGTTCATGGCAGTTGCAATGCTGCTTTTGTAGGAATACTGAGTTATGTTTATGAACGATTAATACAGAATGATGATTACAAGTATAGAAGACCTACTCTTTTGGATTTAGGATCTGGTTTAGGACAGTTAGTATTTTACGCAGAAAGAATGGGGTTTGAACCATATGGTATAGAATTATGTGATACATGTTATAAAATTAGCCAAGAAAATCTTTCTCTTGCTGAGCATCTTGGATTAATAACTCCTAACAAAGTTAAATTAGCCAGAGGAAGTTTTTTTCCAAATGGATTTAGTCTCGAAAGGAGATTAAAAGAGGATGGAGATGAATTTAGAAATCTTTTAAGTCGACATCATTCTGAATGTATATCAAGTATAAATCCTTATCAAGAATTAGGAAAAGAACCAACAGATTTTGACGTGTTTTTTCATTATCAAGTTGAAAGCAGGAAAAATATTTTAAGATTCTTTGCAGATTATGCCAGAGTCGGTGCGATTCTGTTTTTCATAAAAACAATGAATGATTATTTTACTCCACAAGATCAGCCTAAAAATATAATTATTCTGGACAAAGAAGAAGAGGTTACTTTATACCAAAAGATAGGATAAATTGTCAGAAAAAGTATAACCTCCCAAACACATTTATTCTTATAAGAATATTTATTTCAAGAATATATTTAAAGACATATCAACAATTTGTTGTTTCATGGAAAAGTTAAGAGACGAAACAAAAGATAATAATAATAATCAAAGAGGAGAAAACCAAAAATATAAGCCTCTTGCGCAGAAAGATAGTACTACTGAGAAGCCTCTTGTAGTAATAATAGACGAAGAATCCAGATCTAACCTAGAATCATTAAAATTTCGATGGTTTAGCGACGGAGAATCAAGAAATGACAAAGTTTATTCAATAGAAACACCAAAAGGAGAAATCAAAACAATAAAAGGTACTTTGATAGATGAACCGAAATTAAGCGAACATGCAGGAGAATATCTTTATTTTGAATTAACTTCTGCTTGTAATTTTAGCTGCAGGCATTGCGGGATTATGAATGGCCTTGAGCATACTCCACAAGGGGAATTAATATGGTCTGATGCAGCTTATGTCACCGAAGAATTTGCTGAAACACTTGGCAGAGCATTGAAGGGGAATCCCTATCCATTACTGCACAGAAATATTTTTTTAGGCGGCGGGGAACCGTTAATTAACCCGCACAAATTCGCAAAAATCTATTCAGCATTAAGCGGATTGGAAAAAACAACAACAATAGCCACAACAAACGGATGTGCACTTCCTTTAAAGTTTGAGGCGTTTGAAGATTTTGTCAGAGGCATTAGTTCACCGTATATATTTTTGTCGTGCAGCACAGCGCACCAGCAGCAGTATGCTAAGTTAGCGAAATCAGGAAGGTTCCCTTTTCAGATTCCAGCAGATGTTGATCCTAATGTTGCATTATATGAAAAAGCGAAGATTATAGGCGAACATTGCTCTAAATTAGAAATTGGTTTCACAATCAATGTTGTTGAAAATGGAAGAAAAGTATCAAGCACATATACGTTGAATGGTGATTTAAGAAAATATATTTTAGAATCAGCAAAGACAAAACTTTCAGAAGAAATGAGAATGCCGGAAATTATTCAGACAGAAGTTGATGGGTACAGACAGCCATGTTCTCAGGGACAGGAATTAGCAATAAGAAGCAGCGGAGATATTTATCCGCATTGTTATGATGTTTTCACGAGAACGAATAAACTGGGTGTTGTTGGATTATTGGTTGGGAAAGAATAAATTATAAGAGATAATAATGTTAAAATAAAGGGTTATTTTGTAAAGAATTATTTATTGTAAAACAGAAGTTTATTTATTTTTGACAGAAAAGGATTTTAACTGTGCATAAACAGTCTTCTCGACTCCTATTGCTGGTAGGTATTTTAATTGTGTACCATCTGCAAAATACAACGAAACTTTCCCATTAAAACTATTTTCATCAGAGTATATGCTTTCAAACAAAATTTGACTAGAAGTTTCTCCTTTTCTGCTTATCCTAACCAAAGGATTTATTGCAATAGTAAATGAACCGCATTCTTCTGACATTTTTCGCGGATCAAGATATTTATCCACTTCATCTTCCTCTTCGCCCGTTATTTCTTTCCTTAATTTTTTAAGTTCATCGCCAAACCCTATTAACAATTGTCTCTGTTGTGAATATGCTTCGATTACATTTTTTCTGATTTTTTCTTCAAAACCTACACTAATCTTTGCTCTGTCTTCTGCTTCTTTGATATAATCTACAATAGTTTCCTCTCCTAATGAGCAGCGTTTTAGAACCAATCCAGCAATAATATGGATGCAATAGACGCCACCAGCAATTGAACCGAAGAATGATTTGGTTTCCCTATCCCTCTCATTAGCAACAAGCAATTCTTTATATTTTTCAATGAATCGTTTAAGCGTAATTGGTGAAGTTATTGAGAAATATACATTATTTGCATCAAATTGTTCCAGTTCATGAATAGTATATTCAGCCATCAACCCCCAGAACAGATTATGAAACTCTTCTACAGATAAGCCGCCCAAATTAAAAGGTGATTCATAATTCTGCGCAGTTTTCATCATATACGCTAAATCTCTATCGTTAAATACAGGATTTTTTCTTCTCCTAAAATCATCCATATTTATAATTTCTGCAAGCTCCATATTACAAAAAGGAATAGTTCTTGTTTTATAAAGTTATTGTTGATTGTGTTTATATTCTTGTCCAGAACATAATCACTTATTTGGTTTATTGTATATATACAACAATTAATTTTCGAATAAATAAAAACAGATAAAATAAATAAAAAGAATAGAATAAATAAAAAAACAGAATAAAAGATTTATTTCTTTTTCTTTGCTTCAACCTTGCATTCTTTGCAGCAGAATTTTCCTAAATGGCATAACCCAAACAAAAGGAATGCTACGGTATACCAATTCAGATTCCAGAAGCTCCAAACAGCTAGGTCTTGCAGCAAGAACAAAATACCTATCACTAAGAGCAATAGCCCGCATAGTTTTCCGCATTTATCACACATCATCAAATCACCTCTGTTTTGTTCAAGAGTGAATATTCTATATAAATGTTGCGGTGTATATTTTATACTAAAAGTCCTTAGCTTCCGAACAAAACCCAAGGACTTTTGTATATCTCGGAAATCTGTGGATTTCTGAGAAGTTAGAAAGCTTTGCTTTCCAACTTACAAATGGAATTAGTTTGTTCGAAAACTAATTCCATTTAGTATATAATGAATAGTTTGGAGAATAAAGATGTTTTAGAATGAATACTTTTCTAAAAAGAAAATTTATATATCACCCTGATTAGTAATGTGTGTAGAATAAAGCACAAATCAAGTAAAAAATTAAGTGTACTACAATAAACTATGAAAATATGAAAAAACAAAATAACAATTACACAAATGTTTCTGAGGAACTAAACGTAAATAGATTGGGAAAACTCTCAGAAATGCAAACCATTCGACTGGTTAGAGCAAGTAAGATAAGAGGGATTATTATTTTAATGTTAGGATTATTAAGTTTATTAATAAGCATCTTATCTTTACTTCCATTATTTATAGGTGGTTTGGAAGAAGCAGGAGTTTTTGGTAAAATCATGATTGTAGTGACTGGTGTTGTCTTTATTTGCTTAGGAATATTCTTGTCTGGCGGCGGTGTTAAGAATCTTCTGGCTGTTAAAGAAATCACTTCTGCAAAGGTCATGAAAGTTAATGGTATCCCTGAGTTTGGCGGCAATATACATTGGAGAGTTTACAAGGGGACATTTGCAGTTATACCAAACCCGCATTATTTTATTGACGGAAAAGAATATTTTACTTTTCCATTTAATTTATTGTCAGAAGTTTCTGGAACAAACATCACTGCTTATTTTATAGAATTGCCAGACGATAATAGAATAAGCCCATTTTCAAAAGAAAAAAGAAGAGTGATTATTAATTATGAATAAACAAAATAAAAAATATGAATCAAGAAGATAATAAAACAAAAAATAAAAAAGACAAAAAAGGAAAAAGATGATTAAAGGAAACAAAGAAATAAAAAGCAAGAATATAACAAAAATAAGCAATAAGAAAACAGAGCAAACAGAAAAAAAAGCCATAAAAGAAATGGCTAAAACACAGAAAAACTTTGTTTTTCAAATGAAAGGTCTGCCTGAAGAATATCGGCAGGAAATTATAAAGCATTACGCCATGTTTCTTCAGTATTATTATGCAGAAGGCCCATTAAGCCAGCTTACATTAGCGCATTACATATTTTTGGATTGTGCTGTATATCCTCAGAAGATTATTGTAAACACAGAAAGTAAAAAATCTACTGACAATCTGCAACCTGAAGGTCACAATATTCAGCCGTTTATAAGTAACAAAGTAAATAAAAAATTTAAAAAAATTTCTAATTTTGATGTATTCTACGGAAAATCTGGTGGATTTGATGAAATGCTTGCAACACAACAAGAGACTTCAAAAGATTATTGTTTAGATAATGCAGATAAAATTTTAAAAGAATTTATTCCAAATAAATGGATTAACAAAGAAAAACTGATTAACTTTTTAGAAGGAATTACGCCAAGAGACATTAATCTGAAGATGGCGTGGGAGGTCTCACTGCAAAACATGGCGAAAGCAAAAGGAGAATTTAAGAAAAGATTAGAAATGGCTCTGCAACTCCAAGAATTAAAAAATATGCCTGTGCCTATACGAGAAATTAATGAATATCACATAAAAGAATTGTTAGAGATGTATCGTTTGTGTTTAGTTTGTCCTGAATGTAATTTTGAGATTATATGTTTGGGCGGCATTGCCCTGTTAAAAGGCGGAGATGAGCAAATTTTAAATTATATGCAATGCGAAAACTGCAGTAAATATTTCATCAGCGAATACAAAGAAGGATTCCGTGAAAATGAAAATACTGAAGCAGAAGATAAATGTATTTATGAAATAAAGCCAGAGCAGGCAATACATGATTTAAAAGCAATAAAAACTTGTCCTGAACCGTATAATAAACACTGCAAATGCAAAACACATTCTGATTATTTTGATAGTGGCAGTTAGACCAATAATAAGTTTATTCGTACTTGTTTAGTTCTAGGGCGCAGCCAAACGTCTCATGATTATTTTTAGTTTAGATTTTCTATACGACTATTTTAAAAAAATTAATTCTTCATGGGATGGTGGACTGCGTCCTACAAACGTGTTGGGAGCGGTTAAAATGGGTACAAAAAAGAAATCAGCTAAACAAATACATTTATTCTAATTTATCCAACTTACAGCTTTATCTCAATCGCTTTGCTTTTTATAATTTCCTTAACTTTCCTGACAAACTCATCTGTACTGACACCAAACTTAACCTGTCCATCTAATGTTCTTATTGCAACTGTGTTTGATGAGGTCTCTTTCTCTCCTACTGTTAGAACTAAAGGTATCAAATCCATTTGGGCGTCTCTAACTTTTTTTGGAACAGATTCTGTCCTGCTGTCTACATCAACCCTTATATTTTCAGCTTCAAGCAAATTCCTGATTTTTTCACCATATTCATTAAAATTGTCTGAAACCGTCAGTATTCTGACTTGTGTTGGACTTAGCCATAATGGAAATTTCCCAGCAAAATGCTCAATAAGCACACCGAAAAATCGCTCCAAGCTGCCATAAATGACTCTGTGAATCATTACAGGACGATGTTTTGTCCCATCCTTATCTTCGTAAGTTAAATCAAATCTTTCCGGCAAAGCCATATCCAATTGAATTGTGCCGCACTGCCATGTTCTGCCAATCGCATCTTTAATATGTAAATCTATCTTTGGGCCGTAAAATGCGCCGTCACCCTCATTTATTTTATAAGTTTTGCCTGTGCTGTCTAACGCATCTTTCAAACCTTTTGTTGCCTGCTCCCACTGCTCGTCTGTACCAACTGATTTTGGGGGTTTTGTGCTTAATTCCAGATGGTAATCCAATCCAAATGTCTTGTAAAACTTTTCTGCTAATTTTAAAACATCTAAAACTTCGCCGGTTATCTGCTCTTTTGTCATGAAAATATGTGCATCATCCTGATGAAATGCCCTTACTCTGAACAATCCAGATAAAACACCGCTAAGCTCGTGCCTGTGAACATGGCCAATCTCACCCACACGCAGCGGGAGCTCTCTGTAACTGTGAAGCTTTTCCTTGTAAACCAGCATTCCTCCAGGGCAGTTCATTGGCTTTATTGCATTTTCCTCGTCGTCAATTTTCAAAGTATACATATTATCTTTGTAGTATGACCAATGTCCGCTCGTTTCCCACAAAGATTTATTTAAGATTACAGGCGTCTTTATTTCAATATACCCTGCTTTTTTATGCTCTTCTCTCCAAAAATTAAGTAATTCATTCCAGATAATAATGCCGTTGTTAAGGAAGAAAGGAAACCCTTTGCCTTCGTCGTGAAAACTGAACAATTCCAGTCTTTTTCCAAGTATTCTGTGGTCTCTTTTCTTTGCTTCTTCAAGAATATGCAGATAATTTGCAAGCATTTTCCTGTCAGGAAAGCTTATTCCGTATATTCTTTGAAGCTGCTTGTTTTTCTGGTCACCTCGCCAGTATGCGCCTGCTATTTTCATTAATTTGAATGCTTTTATTATTCCGGTATGTGGAACATGAGGGCCTCTGCACAGGTCAATAAACTTGCCTTGATTATAAGTAGAGATAACTTCACCTGAACCACCTGCACCACCCATACCACTTGCGCCACTTATACTGCCTGTATCATCCATCTCTTCAATCATCTCAAGTTTGTACTTGTTGTCTTTAAACATCTCTTTTGCTTCTTTTTTTGTAAGCTCTGTTCTTTCAATAGGTGTTTTTCTGTCGACAATTTCTTTCATTTTTGATTCTATTTTAATTAAATCCTCTGGAGTAAAAGGCTCATGCTCAATATCATAATAGAATCCCTCGTCGACAACAGGACCGACAGTTAATTTTGCATAAGGATACAGTTCAGTTACTGCCTGCGCAAGAACGTGCGCAGTGCTGTGCCTGAAAACTTCTATGCCTTCTTTGTCATTGAAAGTTATAATCTTAATAGTTGAATTTCGATCTATTTTTGAAGAAAGATCTACTAATTTATCATTAACTTTGGCAGCCAATGCCTCTTGCCTAATTTTTTGAGGCAGCTCTTTGAGTATCTCTAAAACAGTTGTATCTTTTGGATATTTTTTCTTAATACCATCTGGAAAGGTTATTTCAATCATAGTTTGTATTGAAGGAGTATGAGATTTATAAAGATTTTGGTGAGTTATTAATTAAGCAACGAGAATTCTTTTATAAATCGCTTAGTTTTTCATAAACATTTTAAACTTGTTATTTTCACATAATTCATGCCAATTAAACTCTATGAAGAAATTAAACAAGCATTCTCTTTTTCTGATGCGCCAAATTTATCTGCCGAGCCAGATAAGAAGGGCTTGCAGGAAATGATTTTAGAACAAATTGTTCGCACAGTGGAAGACAATAAGCTTATTTTAGAGCTTTTGGAAAGGATAAAAGAGCGCATTGGATCTCATTATTATCACTGCCTGCGTGTAGGATTAATGTTTAGGGATCTTATGGTTAGAGAGAATGGTTTGGAACTAAACCTTAGCCCTTACACATTAGATATAGCGGGCTTATTGCACGACTATGGAAAAACAAAAATACCTGAAGTAATCCTGCATAAAAAAGGAATGCTTCTTCCTAAAGAAATGGAAATTATGCAGACACATAATCGTTTGGCAGTGGCTTCTTCGGAAATACGCCATTTAGACAACAACTTTTATCCACATCTCTGCGCTATTATCATCAATCATCATCCTTATCCTCGCAAAGAAAAAAATGTTAGGCGTTATCATGAAAGAAGACATTTAGTTCTGATATCAGCAGAAGGAGAGAGAAAAGAAGATAGAAGAAGATATGAGCGTCGCACTATGAATCCATATGTGTTAATGGCAGGAATGTTATTATCATTGGCAGATCAATATGATGCTTTGAGCAGCGGAAGAGAATATAAACCACCTTTGCCAAGCGATGAAGTACAAAAAAGATTAGAAACGTTTTTTCAGAAAGAAAAAATAGGATATTTAAGAGAGAATTATCCCTCTACATATACTAAAAGTCCTTAGCTTCCGAACAAAAATTAAGGAGGTTTGTATATACAAATGGAATTAGTTTGTTTGAAAACTAATTCCATTTAGTATATATTCAAAATTAATATAATAAGAAAAATAATTAATTATTTTTACGCCTTATACATATACTGGAATTCATTCCTTTTGCCAGTGTTTCTGTACTTAACAAGCCTGCAGTTTTTGTTAATATAAACTTTTACAATAACTTGATTTCATTTGGAATCTTTTTAATCTTTTCTGGATGAAATTAAGTATAACTCATGTAATTTATTTTTCAAAATCTTCTTGTCTATCAACTTAGTTTTATATTCTGAAACAAGTGCTGGTGATAAATTACGGCTTAAAGCATACTCAACGACTTCATCATCCTTACTTTTACATAATATAATACCTACACTGGGATTTTCATGTTTCTTTTTTACATCTCTGTCAAGTGCTTCAAGATAAAAGTTTAGTTTTCCTATGAATTCTGGTTTAAAGTCTTCAATTTTAAGCTCAAATGCTACTAAGCACTGTAATCCTCTATGATAAAATAGGAGGTCAATGAAATAATCATTGTTACCTACTTGTACTTTATATTCTTCGCTGACAAATGTAAAATCTTTTCCAAATTCTAAAACAAACTTCTTGAAGTTTTTTATTAAAGCTAAACGCAAATCTTTTTCTGAGTAAGTATTCGGTAAATTAAGGAAGTCAAAAATGTACGTGTCTCTAAATACTTCTGCAAGCTCTGGTCTAATTTGTCTCACCGTCGGTGAGAGTTTCTTTGTTGATATCATGCTCCTTTCAAAATAGCCAGAGTCAAGTTGTCTTTCCAATTCTCTTGAACTATACTGTTCTTTTATACATAACTTAAGGTAGAATTCTTTTTCTTCCAATGATTTAGTTTTAGATAAGATAAGCATATTATTAGTCCAGCTTATTTCTCTCAGCAGTGCCGAGAGTTTTAGTTCTCCTGAATAATTCTCATAAAACTGCTTCATGCGCCACAAGTTCTTATCTGAATAGCCTTTTAGCTCAGGGTACTTTTGTGCAATAAACCCCGCTAGCTCTTTAACAACAGATTCTCCCCATTGTGCACATCTTATTTTTTTACTAATGTATTCACCAATATTCCATTACAAATCTATAAGTTCAGTATTCACTGCAAGAAATGCTTTTTGCTTAGCGATATGTATGAGTGAGATTATTTGTAAAAATTCTTTTTCTTTGATAGTTGTGAGTTTCATCTCTAACTCCGTTAAACAATTGTGTCTATAGTTCTATAGAACTTGTTAGAACTCTTTTACGCCTTATACATATACTGGAATTCATTCCTTTTGCCAGTGTTTCTGTACTTTACAAGCTGGGATTTTCTCAATTTCTTCAAGCTCATGGTTACAGAACCAATGCTAACTTTAATGTTCAGTGAAATCTGCTTTGAAGTAAACCACTTGCCTTTATTGGCTTTTAGGAAATTATAAACTTCTTGTTGTCCCATTTTACATACTCCCCCTTAAATTAATTTTTATAATTGTTTGTTTATAATTAAAATAATGTTTAGTTATATTAATTATATGTGATTATGATTAAATTTCATCAATGTGATATAATTTTTGACATATACTCACTAATTATAGATACTGATTATACATTCAAGTATATACTTTAAAATATAAACTCCTATATAAACCTTTGGGTTAACTTTTGGGTTAAAACATATGGTTTTTTAAGCGTAGTCATAAGAAAATGGTGAAATGGGAAAAAGTATTTTTGCTTTATTTTAAGCCTAAGTTTAGTTTTTCAATAAATTCATCATTATCTTTAACAAGCTTTTTAGTTTTCTTATCTTTTGGCCAAGACTCTTTGATGGCATCATTAATTGTTGTGAAAAAATCAAGAGTAAATGCTTTCCCTTCTGCCTTTTCGTGGTCATCTTTATCAATGCTTTTTTTGTGTAATTCTTCTGCTCTTTCTTTTAATCCCATCTTGTCAGCTAATGCTGCAGCGAGACGGAATTCTTCTTTTGTTATATATTCTTCTAATGCTTTTTTGTAATTTTCTATGGCTTTTTCTTTTAATCCTGCTCTTTCAGCTAATTCAGCAGCTTTATGAAATCTGCCAATTGATTCATTGAGCAGAATTGCAGTTTCTGTTAATCCTTCTTTTTCAGCGATTTCTGCAAGATAATTTAATCTATTTTCTTCTGTTTTGTCTTTAATTTCTTTTATTATCATTTAATAACACCTAAAAGAGAGAATAATAAAAAGTTGATGCTAATAAATACATTGAAGCGTACCGAATATTGATAAGATAAATGGTTACTCACTCCAGCCACTGCTCAAGATATTTTGAGAGAGCGTATGTAATATTTCCATCACCCTGCGGCAAAATGATTTCATGATAAGGCGGGCAGTCGCTTGAAAGCCCTTTGTATTCAGGTTCTGGTATCTTGCAGCTTAAGTATAAGTCAGAATCGCAACTGATATTGCCAATTTTATCTTCTGGAATTTTAACACGGATTTGCGCTTCAACAATCACATAATCGTCTATTGAAGAATCAAGTAGGTTTATCTGCCAATTGTCCTCATTTATTTCAGCTTCATAGCTCCATTCTGTTAATTTATTAGTTATAAAAGATACACAATCTTCAACAGTAATTATTTGTCCATTATATTCATCAAAATTGCTGGATGGTGTGCTATCATTACTGCTTGTTTCATAATTTGTTGTATCTGGTTTATTATAAGTTATAGTATCTATGGATAATTGTGGTGTGTATGAAGTATCATTCTGTGTTTTTGTATCAGAATGAATAGATGCATCGCCTGTATTTCCAATGTTATTACTGACGACATCCACCAGACTTGGATTTTCTGAGTTTTCATCTGAAAAATCAGCAGTTACCAATCTAAACTTAAAAAAATCACCACACCCATTATAAAATAAAAAAGAGCCAATTAAAAGCAAGCTTTTTCTCATTGTAATCATCTCCTGGAGGTTTGCTCCTGTTCTGTCCTTCTTTGATCTTCCTTCTTTTTGCTGGAGTCATACGCATATTTTACATTATCTGCATTATCTCTCTTCATTTTCTCTCTTTCATCCATAACCTTTTTCCAAAGCAATGATTTGGAATAATCAGCGGCGCTTTTCTTTGCGTTGTCACTGCTTCTCTTTGCATCTTCACTCTTTGCATCTTTATATGCCTCTTTTGCGTTGCCATTTTCCTTAGCATCTTTATATCCTTCATTTCCGCTGCCCTCTTTAAAGCCATTACTATCGTAGTTGCATTCTATGCTTGTGAATGGCAGGAAATTATTGCTCTCATCAATCTCTGCAACAGTATTTTCCTTATCGACGTAAAACACTGGCTGGAGCGTGCCGCTGAATTTAAACTGTGGGAAAATAAGGCCCTCTTTGCCTTTTTTTATTTTAGGTATAGGATTTTTGTTGCCTGTCAAATATTGTCCTGTGTTTGTTTCTGCAACCCATTTAATATTTTCAGCGTCAGTCTCTCCTATATTCTTCACAGTAAACTCAAATACTGCCTTGCATTGCTCTCCGCTGTCCCATTTTATTTGTAAAAGCTTGGGGGAAGTTGCGTATAAGTCAGGCAATTGAGGTAACTGATTTTTTATGCACTCATTGTTTATACATTCATAGCCGTCTTCACAAAAAGGGTTATTATAATCACAGCCTTGAGGTTGCTGCTTTGGCATGCAGAAGTTATCCACGCAGGTCTCGTCGCTGTTGCAATCGCTGTCAGTATTGCACATACTTTCTTTCAGTTCGCAGCTGCCTTTTCCATTGTGGGGTTTGCACTGCTCAGTTATTTTGCACTTATTTCCACATCCGCCGCAGTTATTATTGTCAGTGAATAAATCAAATCCATTGTCAACAATTTTATCACAATCATTGTCTATATTATCACATACTTCTTTAACAAAAGGATTTATTTTGCTGTCCATTGGCGCGCAGTCCATAAGATTAAATGCGCCGTCATTATCTTGATCAAAATCACATACATCGCCTATGCCGTCTTTATCGTAATCTTCTTGTTTAGGGTTAGATTTTTGCGGACAGTTGTCTTTAGTATTTTCAATTCCATCTGTATCAGGGTCATTAACAGGAATGCAAATATCTCCTTCATCTATATCACCATCACAATCGTCGTCAACCTCATTGCATATTTCAGTAGGCGGATCAGAGCAGAAGATAGCACATACTTCTACTTTTTTGCACCCGTAAATTGGAGTATAGCTACAAGTTGCTCGTCACAATCATTATCTTTTCCGTCACAAACTTCTTCTGGAACAGCTCCGCAGGTTCCACAAACATTCTTTACACCTTCGTCAGCTTGCCCGTCACAATCATTATCTTTTCCGTCGCAAACCTCTTCTGGAACAGCTCCGCAGGTTCCACAAACATTCTTTACACCTTCGTCAGCTTGCCCGTCACAATCATTATCTTTTCCGTCGCAAACCTCTTCTGGAACAGCTCCGCAGGTTCCACATGCATTCTTTACACCTTCATCAACTAAACCATCGCAGTCGTCATCAACATTATTGCATACTTCTTGTTTGTTCGGCGAGATGTCTTTATTTAATGGCGAGCAGTCATTAGTGTTCACGACGCCATCATTGTCATTATCATCGTCGCAGGCATCGCCTTTTCCGTCTGCATCTGAGTCTTTCTGATCGGAATTCTTAATCATTTGGCAATTATCTGAGTTATCTTGAATGTTATCACCATCAGCGTCGTCATCGCACACATCGCCTTTACCGTCTGCATCTGAATCTTTTTGGTCAGAATTTTTAATCATTTGGCAATTATCAGCTTTGTCAATAACATTATCACCATCAGCGTCATCATCGCACGCATCGCCTTTACCGTCTGAATCCAAGTCTTTTTGGTCGGAATTTGAGATTGATATGCAATTGTCTTTATTGTCTGGAACACCGTCGCTGTCTGTGTCAGGATCAACGGGTTTTGGGGTGCATTGTGCATTACTGCATATTTCGTCTGCAGCGCATTTATCCGCTAATTTAGGTTCGCCACCTGTTGGATAAACATTATTACTACTGTCGCAATGGGATGTTGTTAATCCATCGTCAATGCAGGCGCCTATTGTTTGGGTATAAACATCATTGCCTTCACAATATGTTTCTGTCTTTTGCGGGCATTCGTTGTCGTTGTAGCATGCGATATTATCTTGTTTTGGAAGACAGGTTCCGTCGAGGCAACCGTATGGACAATCCTGTTTCTCTTCTACGATATAAGACGCACAATAAGGAACTTCATCGACTAAAAGATTATCTTTTTTGCAATATCCAACCTTTTTTTGCTCATAAGCAGCGCTGTTTTTGCATATGAATGCAGATGGTTCATCTATAACACACTGTTCATCAACCCAGCAGTCTACGTAGAATTGCTCTTTGGTGGAATTTAGTTCTACATCATACTCGTTGAGTGCAGTGACTTTCCACCAATAACTTGTGTCTTTGTTTAGAGGAGTGTCTATTTGATATGGTGTTTCAGTTGTTCCTGGGACTTGTTCCATATATTTAGAAGCAAAAATGGGGTTTTCACTTGCAGCTGAGGTATAAATTCTTATAAAATATCTTATTGGCAATTTAGGCAATATGGCAGAAGGATCACCTGCAATGTTATACCATTCAAACAATGGTTTTTGTGTTTTTGCAACTCCTTTGTATTTATCAGTTAATTTTGGTGATTTTATTTCTGGGGGGTTATCACTTACATGAATTTTAAAATATTCAGTTTGTGAACCATATCCATCATAAACAAATAGATTAAAATCAAATGTTTTTTCAGCATCTTTCTGTTTTGGTATCCAAGTAAACACACATTCTTTTCCATTCTCTATATCTTTGCAAGATTTTCCAAAGCTCATATCCCCTTGACTGTTTACTTCGACTATGGTTCCATCAAATTTATGTGTCACCAGTGTGATGCTTATTTTATCGCCTGCATATATCTCCATTATCTTAGGATTTTCAACTAGGTATTGAGGGCATGGAACATTTAGATAAGTCATAGAATTGCATGTAACGCTGTTGATGATAGGAAGCTGGTTTGGAATAACAAAACTAATCTCCATTCCAGATAAAGCGCCTTCAGAGCCAACAGCTACATCGCCACCATAACAAATAAAATTGTTTTCAGAGCTAGGATTGCATTGTTCATAAGATAATCCACCACATGAATTACATTCTATACAACCAGTTGAGGCTGGAATACCTGTTTCGCACATTTGACAATATGATACTTTTAAAGCACAATCAGAACAGGTATACCATACTTTAGATGTAAAAGTAAACAATTTATCTTTTGGAAAATTTGAGGGTTTTTGCCATGTGAAAATTATTTCTTTTTCTTCATTTGGCCCAAATGATACTTGTTGAGGCGGTAAATCATAATTACAACCTAAAGCTCCTTCTGAAACAATAGTACCACCGACCCACACTTGACTATTCAATGGATTAATTTTAAAATAATTTTTGATTTTAATTTTGAATGTTACTGTGTTCATACCAGGTGTTACTGTTATATCATTTATAAAAGAAAAAGGGTGAGTAAATGCATCATATAATGTATTAGTACATGCAACAAAATTCCCATTTAAAACACCACACCCACCTTCAAAAGCGTCTTTTGCATTGGTAGGATCACCGATATAATTAATAATCTCATTAAGAGATGTCCAAGGCCAAGTAAGACTATTTGGGTCAACTCTGAAGATACCAAAGATGATATTATCTTTAAATGCTTTTATAAAACTAAGCCCCATAGTCGGAGGAAACTCATTCCAAGCAAGGTTAATTGATGTGTACAAAAAGAATTTGCCAGGATCACCATCAGATTCTTGAAGACCATTGTAAACTGCTAAACCATAAGAAAGTAATTGGGTTTTATCCTTTAAGCCTTTTATAAAGTTATTAGTCTGTTTTGTGATTACTGTAATTTCAGTGATAGTTAATTGGTATTCTTTATGTGACAAAAAGAAAACAGTATTGCTTGTTGTTGCAAGTATATTTACTTCAAATTTTGAAAACTCAATAAGATAATAATTCTGTACAACCCATTTATAATCCTTAACAAGCATTAATGGAAATGAAGTTAAATCATCAATAGTACCTAAATACTTAGATAATAATTTCTCAGCATTTTGTTCATTTTCTTCTTTAAAAAAAACTTTATTAACTTGTTTCTCTGCTATTAGTTTATTTGCAATTAACTTGAAAGCCTCAGGCTGAATGACAAGATAGCCATTATCTGGTAATTGTTGTAATATCGATTCACATTCTCCGTTGTTATTACATATCTCTGTTTGACTGCAAGCATGTCCATAACTTCCACAATTCTCGTTAGTATTGCAGATTAAATTATCATCCTTATTGCCGTCGCAGTTGTCGTCTTTGTTGTTGCATTGCTCTTGGACTGGTTCAATCGCGCCAACACATGCCCCATTAAAATTTCCATTTGCGCAAGTTACTGTACCATAACTGCATTCTCCAACATCTGTTGTACCGCATTGGGTTGTTTGACCATTTGTGCAGACACTAGTATCGCTGCAACTTCCAGAGTTAACCCATACACCGCTTGAACAAATTTGTTTCTGCTGGCCATTGTTATTAATCCCACAAGTGATAAACTGTTGAAGAGACTCGTCTTTTGAGCCGTCGCAATTATCATCTTTATTATTACATGTTTCACTTGTTGGTTTTATTTCTCCAACACATGCCCCATTAAAATTCCCATTTGCGCAAGTTACTATACCATAACTGCATTCACCAACATCTGTTGTTCCACATTGGGTTGTCTGACCATTTGTGCAGACATCACTATCACTACAACTTCCAGAATTAACCCATTGAGCATTTTGGTCACAGATTTGTTTTTGCTGTCCTTTACCATTTAATCCACATGAAATATATTTTTCAACACCTTCATTCTTTGTTCCGTCACAATCGTCGTCGTAAGTATTGCATTGCTCAGGAGCATTAGGATAGATATAATCTTTATTATCATTGCAGTCTCCACTTTTGTCTGCGTATTCATCGGGTGGATCAGAAGGACATGCACTTTTTGTATCAGAAGATATGCCATATCCGTCTCCGTCGCTGTCTTTATACCATGTTTGTGGTGTGCAATCCTTATATATTTCAAAATAATATGGTGCACTTTCACAAACAGAACACAATGTGGTGTCTAATTTACCTTTAAATGTATACGTTCCTACTTCGTCTGAATTATAATAATCATCATAACACCATGACGGCGATGTTTCACCTGCTAAAATCTCTTTAGTATAAGGGCTGGTGTATATTGTTTTGTCATTCACTATATATTTAATATAAAGATTTCCCTTTACACCACCATTATTTTTAACTTGAATACAATGATAAACATAATTATCTGCTTCAAATTTGTTACTCTTTCCAGTTTCACCTGAAGTTGTGCTTGTATAAGCGTTTATTATCTGAAAATCAGGATTTATAGTGGCATAAGTTTTAAACACGAAATCATTATTATTTTGATTTTTTGAATCTGTGCCAATTCCGTTGGAATATGAACTTGTTGAGGTTGATCTTCTCCAATACAATTTTACATCTTTTCCAATACATGAAGGAAATGTTGTTCCTAAATAGTCTATTTTCATCCAATATGTGTTTCCTTTTGTTAAAGCTTCATCTGGCGATAAGTCAAAATATACAGAGGTATATGAATCGCTCATCATCATGTTTTTGGTTATTATTTTCTCTCCAGAATTAGTTAATACGGTTAATTTAAATGCAAATTGACCTAGGCATTCTTGCGTTACTGGTTGACTCGGTGTATTTCGCTTCATTTCAAGTTCTATCCTATTTAATTTATTATATATCGGAACAAAAGTCTGTTTAGCCCAATCTCCAGCACTTGTAAAAATAAATTCACTCCCACCATTTGTCTGCTGTTGATCCAAAACAGAATCAGCAAAAACACTTTGCGCCATCAAAAAAACCAAACAAATAATAATTGGAAATAATATTATTTTTTTCATTTTTCCACCTCTTTAAGTTATCTTAAAATGAACTGATTTTGCGCATTTTTGCGGCGCTGAGCATGGCGTTATCTTTGCTGTGTAGCCGTATGTTCCCACAATATTGATTAATGGCAAACTGCTGCAGGATTCCATTATATTATTTGGAGCTAGATTATTTGACGCAGAATTAAGGAGTTGCCCACTTGGCAAGAAATAATTTTTTAATGTAACTGCACCATCCCCATCACCTAAATTTTTAATGATTGTACAACCCTTTATTTTTTCTCCTTTATTAAAAGTGGTCTTTTTATTTCCGTTTGAGTCTTTCATATAAACAGATGTAATAGTAAATTTTGGTTGTGCTGGAAGTGGCGCAGCTTTTATCTCAAAGCTAACCTCTTTAGAACATGCTCCTCCACCACAAGGTGAAACTTCTCCTTTAAATTTATGTGTTCCAACATCAGCATTAGTATATGTTTTATAATAATCACATCTTATTTGGTGGTCTTTAGGAGCATGATATGCTGGAAATGAATTTGATTTTTTCTGCTGCCCATCCACATAGAAATTAGCTGTAATTGCTGACCCACCTGAAGGTGTAATTAATTTTATGCAATGCCAAACCTGCTGACCAGCAGTAAAAGAAGAAGCAGGGCTACACTGATTTAAGTATGTAGATGCTGGCGGAGAAGTGCAATCTTTTGTTGAAACCAACACATTATCAACATAGCCAGAAACAGCGAAAACACTCGGTAGAATCAAAGAAGCCAAAACAATTAAACTTATACAGATTAACCATATCTTACTAAATTTATTTTTCATATTCCCACCTCACCACCTTTGTTTTATAATGTATGCAAGTTTCATAACATTACTTGAATCTACACTCATTTTTTAACATTTGTATACGAGCATTAACATAATAATGTATACGCATGACATAATGAAGCATAATAAGGTATTTAAGTTCATGTAGTAGTGTGGAATACAACACAATTATTTTTGCAAAAATTCAAATTAACAATACAATTAACCCTGACTCACCCCTTGTAATTTTTTTAGATTATTATCCGTGCTACCTATAGTATAACTCAAGAGGTATATAAAATTATCTTCACAAAAATGGAAGAAATCCCCACTTTTCAACAAAAAATTTATATATTAATGAAATATTCTTCCATTTATGGTCAAAAAGATGGAAGAAGATGAATTTTTAGATAAGAAAGATATGGCCATCATTGATTATCTCAAACAGAACAGTAGGCAATCTACTTATCAAATCTCCAAAAAAATAGGGATACCAATAACAACTGTTCACAATAGAATAAAAAAGCTTGAAAAAGAAGGAATAATCAAGCAATATTCACTCGTTCTTGACCAGAAAAAAATAGGAAACACCATAACTGTGTATATACTTGTTCATTATAATATTTCTGTCTGGAAAAAAGAGGCAGATAGGTATCTTTTAGGAAAATACCTGTCTGCACTTCCTAATATTGTTGAGATAAAATACATTACAGGCAGATTTGATATTCTGCTTAAATTCTATGTAAAAGATATGGAAATGTTAAATAATATAATTATGAAAGACTTAAGAAAAATACCTGGCATTGGACAGACAGAGACTATTTTTGTGTTGGATGATATAAAATAATTGTTGTCATATCCTATTTATGTTCTTATTTATAAGAAATAACTTTTTAAGTTGATTTGAATTTCTTCTTTATGCAATGCTTAATCCAACAGATAAAGAAAATAGTTTGAAAAGAAAAGCGAAAAAGAAAGAATGGAATGTAAGAAACTTAGTTGAAGCCTTAAGAAATTATAATCGTTCAAAAACAGAGCAAAGGGATTTAGAAAGATTTTGTGAAGCAAGCAGGAGATACCAAGAGGTTTCTCGTTCTTTTAATAGAATTTATTCATTAGATGGAAGAAAAATATTGTTGGATTCATCTTACGATGCACATATGAAAAAACATTTTAAAGTCATGAATGCAATTTATAGAGAATTTGTAGAGAAAAGATATATGAATGGTGTTATATATGATTTAGGCTGCGGAACTGCAAATTTTGAATTGATTGGTTCACCTTTACTAGCGAATATTCCTGACACACATAGTACATTGATAGGTATTGACAATTCTCCTCTTGTATTATTGAATGCTTGCAAAAAAATAGAAAAACTTTATCATTTTGTAGAATACTTAAAAAAAAGAAAAATTATACCGAATTCTCTTTACAAGCAGATGCTTGCTTCAGTCGAGGTTGAGTTTTACCAAAAAGACATTCTTGATTTAGACGACATTGTCGCACAAGAAGGAGCTCCAGATACAGTAATAGTTTCTTATTGCTTTCATTGGTTAAATAATAAAGCAGGATGCGCAAAAAAAGCTATAAAAAAGATACACTCTGTTTTGAAAGAAGGGGGGTATTTTATCAGTATTGATGAATGGCCTTGGAATATTGGCTTTAATGTCGACCCAATAAAAGATTTTGTCAGAGAAAATACAAAACCTATACAATTAAAGGAAGAGCTTTATCCATTGATAAGACAAAATGGATTTATAGATGTTGGTGATACTGTAATATATAATATAGATAGATTTGATCAAAAAGGAGTATTAGAGTACCAAAGATTAAGATATGGCACATTTACTCCTAAACACGAAATGTATGGAAAGGTGTTTAGAAGAGTTTAATATATACTAAAAATCCTTGAATTTCGATATTGTAATTATTTTTGTATGCTAAAAAACAGATAAGAATAAACCAGCTCACTTCATCACTATTGTAAATTTAATTAAAATCTTCTCATTTAAATTTACAATCTTGCAGATTAAATACAACGTAATGAGAAATTTTTCATTTAATCTGCAATAACCCAGCCAGCTTCCTATGCGCCTTTAACCCGTCGCCTAATTGTTTTTCAAATAATTCATCCCTTGCTTTCATTATGTCGTCTAATAATTCTATGGAGTTAGGCATAGGTGTGATTGTGCTGTTAAAGTTTAGTGTATTCATTTGATTTGCTTTCTCTTCATTATGAGCATTACCATTCTCATTAAAAGCATTACTATTGATTAAGTTTGTTTCATTATTATTGATAGTTGGTTCATCATTATCATTACTTTTCATAATATTGAAATTTGGTTTAATTCCTTTAATCATCTTTCCACCTCACTGCACACACACTTATCACAATCCATCCATTTAATTTATTGCAAGCAATTTTTTCAGTTCTGCAATATGCTCCTGCTCGTCAATTATCACATGCCTTATTTCATGTTCTAATGTCCAAAATTCATAAGGCAGGTCTTTTTTCTCATTACTTATTTTATCAAGGATCTTCTTGTAAAAATCCACTGCCTCTTTTTCTCCTTTAAGGTTAACCTCAAGTATTTCCTTTATTGTTTTTGCTGGAAAAGTCTTTGCAATGTTCATGGTTGGAACTCCAAACAAATAATCACCAATCAGAGTTCTGAACTTTTTCTGGTGCTCTGCCTCGTCTTTAGCAATTTCCTGCAGTCTCGCTATAATTGGCTCGCAATTTAAGCCATCTACAATTTCCGCATGGCTCAAGTATTGCACATAAGCAGCATGCTCTAATTCTAATGCCTTGTTTAACATGTCTATTATTTCTTTTTTCGACATAATAACATCACCTTCACCAAATTCTTTTGTTTTTTTATTTCTTTTTCTTATAATCTTTATTCTCTTTTTTAGCATATCGCTTCTTATTTATATGTTTTTGTTTATTAAATGTATTCTTGGGATTATTAAGTTTATTAAGGTTATCAGAATTATCTGAAACAAAAAAATAATACAGCCTATATAGTCTAATCGCTCTCGAAAGTCTGGCTATGGCTCTTATTAATTTTATTATCCTTGTGGTTTTCGCTGCCCTCACTGCAATCCTCTCTGTATCAACAGCAACGTGTGTAACAGACTGGGCGCCGCCAATTTCTCTTGCAACAGCTTCTAATGCTAGTCCAAGAGGCAATACTGCAATCACATCTATAAAATAAGTCCTGAAAAAGCTTTTTAATGTAGCTTTTTTGAAGAAATTAAAATAAAGATCAACAACGAAAAAAGAGATTATTACTTTATCCATTGCGAGAATGGTTGCGTGATTTTTTTCTGCGATTTCTGCCACTTCAGCTAATGCGTGGAATGAGCGATTAAATAGAAATTCAATAAACCGATTGATTTCATTTCCAAACTCTGCAATGATTATAAACAACAGAATTAATACAAGCCAAGGTATTGCATGCTCAACAATATGTTCAAGCCAATGAAAATATTTATGATTAAACTCAAGAACAGTTCTTTTCCATTTAGGAAGCTCATCTAATTCAATATGTTTTCTTCGCTGATAATGATGAATAAGGTGTTTATGGATTTTGTTAGAATGATGTTTTATATGATGTGTTATGTGTTTGTTAAAATTATTGGTGATATGTTTGTTAAAATTGTGTTTAACCTGTTTGTGCGCATTTTTAAGATGATGATGAATATTACTAAAAGTACTATTATCTTTTGTTACTCTCTTTTTTTTAGGCATTATATTGTTTATAGAAAGAGTTATTTATAAAATTAACTCAACAAATATTTAAAACAAGCTTTCTTCAAACAAATCCTTTTCTATTATCATAAATTCATCATTATTGCAGCTTATGCATTTAAACTGGTTATACCAGCTATTCCCAAACATAATTCGACCTTGGGGTTTCATCTGGCTTTTACAATTCTTACAGAAAACGTCCATGTAATACTATTATTAAGCTAAGTATATAAATATTATGTATAAAGATTATATAAAAATCATTATTTGTTGATTAATCTTTCTTATGCACTTTTTTATTTGTTTATTATCTGCTTTTGGGTTTATCTTCCAACATTCCTCTTTTCTTTTTTTCAGGTTCTAACAAATAATTTTCAGGTGTAGTTATAGATTTTCCTATCTTTTTTTCAGCATCTTTCCTTGCATTTCCTGCAACCTCACCGCCTTCTTTTGCTGCATCTGAACATTTGTCAAACAATTTTGCATCTTTAACTCTTGTTATTTCAGTTGTGACTCTTTCACCCAACATTGTAAAAATTAGCTCTAAGTCATTCATGTGGTCTCTCAAGTTCTCTTTTTTCAATCCCTTAAGTTGTTTGTATTCAGTAGGTGTCATACCAAATGTTGCTTTTGAAATCTCTGATGTTAATATTGCATACTCTTTTCCGACCTTAACGCCTCTTTTACTCCATTCGTCTGTTAATTCATCTCTGATTACGATACCTCTTACTCTTTTTTCAATCCAATCATCAGAATAGCCTTTTAATCTATAAAGTTCTTTCATTCTTTTTTGTGCAAGTTCTGGGTTTTCTATTTCTTGGACACGTTCATAACCTACTTGAGCAAGCCAAAGTTTGAATGGCTCTGCTTTCTTAGAAGGAATAGACTGAATAATACGAAACAATGCTTCAGTATTAGCACAATCAGTTTCTCTAAATTTACCATCTTCCGCAAGGAGTTTCAACTGTCGACAAATTGTCGATAGTTGAACATCACTAGTTTCTTGTTCTCTCTGCTTTAGCCTATACCAATAATCTTTAGCATCAACACTTTCTGTTAATACTCTGATTATATCAACTACAGAGAAGAACCATTGATTATCAACCCAGATTCTTCTAATCTGTTTACCTTCAAATACAACCAACGCATTGTGAATATTGTTAGTTTGAATATTATCAGTTCCCATACATTAACTGTAAAACCAGCTGCATATATAAACCTTACGCCGACTTGTCCAGTGAGAAGTATTATAACGCATAATCTCTTTGTTTTTTATGCATATGGGGCTTTTAAACCAGTGGACACATACTTGTTTTGTCTTAGTTTTAGAGAACTTTGAATAATTCACTTTTTTCTTGATTTTTAATGAATATCTCATATAAAATACCTTCAAAATCAGGAAATGCCTATTTTTGCAAAGTTCTCTTTAATCTTTTTTAGTTTTGCAGCAGAATTCACTTCTTCACCTTTATCTCCTCGCTATACACAATCTTTCCTTCATCATCCAATCTGCCAAGAACTTCAACATTATCACCTTTAGAAACATTAATAACATCATCTGCATAAACAGTTATTGTATTTGTTTGTTCAATGGTTAATATTGTTGAAGAAGAATCATTATTATCACTAACCTTATTTCTCACGCTTTTAACCACACCAAAAACGTTGATAGTCTTCCCATCCATACCTTGCGTTTCATTCAGTCTTGTTTCTGGAAGGACAATTGAATCTGCAAAAAGATATAATAGCACTATACCTATAATAGAAACAATGAATGCCAGTTTTAGGAGTGTTCTTTCCTGCACCATTAATTAACATAATGAATTCACATCTTAATAAAACTTTGCCAGATTTTTCCGTAAATTTTCCGAATCTATTTTTTGCTTATTTTTCCATTTCGTATGTGCATAGCCCCCATAGGAATTATGCTACTGCCAGTTGAATGAAAAGATTAGCCTCCTTGCAGTCAGCTACGCCGATGGCGGAAATCATGCTGTAATAATGCAGGATTTCCGTTCCCTGAAAGATAAACAGAGAAATGCCACTGCAACAAATTTGAGGCAGTAGCATAATCCTTGAAAAAGCTATGCACATACTCCACTTCAAAAGTTTTTTAAACATACAGCCACTCTTTTTTGGTATCATGGAAAAACACCAAAAATCTTTAATCAATATTAAGGAAATACCAAACAAGCCAGAGGAAATAGATCAAATACTGCATCCATTGGTCAAGACCTGGTTTTTTAATAGATTTAAGGCTTATTCTCTGCCGCAGTTATTCGGCGTTATGGAAATTCATTCAAGAAGCAATATTTTGGTTTCAGCACCGACTGGCGCAACAAAAACATTAACAGGTTTTTTATCCATATTAAATGAGCTCATTGACTCCCATGAAAAAGGCATTCTCGAAGACAGAGTATATTGTGTTTACATCTCACCATTAAAAGCATTAAACGAAGACATTAAAGTTAATCTTATCGAGCCGTTAAGAGAAATGGAAACGCTTGCTGGAAAAGCAAATGGAGATCTTGGAATTAGAATTGGTGTTAGGACAGGCGATACAACCCAAAATGAGAAACAGAAGATGCTGAAACTTCCGCCGCATATCCTAATCACAACCCCTGAAAGCCTTGCCTTAATGCTCTCCTCGCCAAAATTCAGGGAACATCTTAAAAAAGTGGAATGGATGATTGTCGACGAGATTCATGCGCTGGCTGAGAACAAAAGAGGCGTACATCTCTCGCTGTCAATGGAGAGGCTGTCTTATTTATCGCCTCATTTAACAAGAATAGGATTAAGCGCAACAATTGCTCCGCTTGAAGAGGTTGGGAGTTTTCTCGTCGGCGCAAATAGGGAATGTAAAATAGTGAATGTGCAGTTCATAAAAGAAATGGACTTGAAAGTGCTTTGTCCTGTTAAAGATTTAATTGGTGTAGAGCATGCCCTTATGCACCATTCAATGTATGAAATGATGGATAAATTAATACAGGAGCATAAGACTACACTGATTTTCACGAATACAAGAAGCGCAACTGAGCGTGTTGTTGATTTTCTTAAAGAGAAATTTCCTGCAAAATATACTGAAAATATTGGAGCGCATCATGGCAGCCTGAGCGTTACTCACCGCAGAAAGATAGAAACACAATTGAGAGAGGGAAAGCTTAAAGTTTGCGTAAGCTCAACTTCCTTGGAATTAGGGATTGACATTGGTTATGTTGACTTAGTTCTTTGCTTAGGCAGCCCGAAGTCAGTTGCAAGAGCACTTCAAAGAATAGGGCGTTCAGGGCACAGGCTGCATGAAACCACAAAAGGGAGAATAATTGTTCTAGACAGGGATGATTTGGTGGAATGCGCAGTATTGCTAAAATCAGCAATCGAAAGAAAGATTGACAAGATTCATATTCCCACAAATGCATTGGATGTTCTCGCGCAGCAGATTCATGGACTGTGCTTAGAACAGAAATGGAATGTAAATGAATTATATAATTTGATCAAGCAAAGTTACTGCTATAAATATCTTCAAAAAAAAGATTTTATAGAAGTTCTTGAATTTCTGAGCGGCAAATTTGCAAGCCTTGAAGACAGGCATGTTTATGCAAAGATTTGGTTTGATGAAGTTTCACAGGAAGCAGGGAAGAGAGGGAGAATGAGCAGAGTTATTTACATGACAAATATAGGTACAATTCCCGACGAGACATTTATAACTGTAAAAGTTGGAGAGGCAGTTATCGGCAAATTAGACGAAGCATTTTTGGAAAGGCTAAAAAGAGGGGATGTTTTTGTTCTCGGAGGAGAGCAGTATGAATTTCTCTATGCAAAAGGTATGGTTGCACTTGTCAAACCAGCTCTTCAGCGCCCGCCGAATATCCCTTCATGGTTCAGCGAAATGCTGCCACTCAGCTTCGACTTGGGGCTAGAAATTGGAAGATTCAGAAAATTAATGGAAGAAAAGTTCAAGGCAGAAAAACCAGAGAAGGAAATAAAGGATTTCATAAACACCTATCTCTATGTCGACGAAAACAGCGCAAATGCAATTTATAATTATTTTAAAGAGCAGTATGATTATATCGGCGAAATACCAACAGACAAAAAGATAATTATTGAACATTATGAAGACCAATACGGAAAAAAGATGCTGTTTCATTCTTTATACGGCAGAAGGGTTAATGATGTTTTAAGCAGGGCAATAGCACTTGCAATTTCCAGAACAGAGCATAAGGATGTTGAGATTGGGATAAATGACAATGGCTTTTATATCAGCGCTGAGAAATCAATCCACCCGAAAAAAGCATTGGAATTGCTAAAGAGCGAAAAGATGGAGCTGGTGATGAGGGCTGCTATTGACAAGACAGAAGTTCTTAGGAGAAGATTCAGGCATTGCGCAGCAAGAGCGCTGATGATATTAAGAAGTTATAAGGGGCATACAAAACATGTTGGAAGACAGCAGGTAAATTCAATGCTGTTATTAACTGCTGTCAAAAGAATAAGCGATGATTTTTGCATTCTTAAAGAGGCGAGAAGAGAAGTTCTTGAAGATTTGATGGATATTGAAAACGCAAAAAAGATCATTAAAGGCATTGAAGACAAAAAAATTGCGGTAATTGAAATCCATACGAAAATACCGACGCCGTTTGCATTTAATCTTGCTCTGCAGGGATATGTTGATGTTTTGAAAATAGAGGAGAAGGTTGAATTCTTGAGAAGAATGCATCAGTTGGTTTTAGCGAAGATTGGGTTGGGGAAGAAGTGATGATTTTCGTTTTAATTAACTACTAGAATTAGATAATTTCTTTTAAAAACAATTAACTTATCTGTATCTATACCCTCTAAACTATAAATCTTTTAAAACTAGCCCCTTTTTTATATTAATATTAATGATTTTTTACTATAAAAAGGTGTTAAGATGGCCAAGATACTTTTTGAACATAAAGGATTAAATTACAAGGTTCCAGGATTACCATATGAAAATAAGTTTGAATATGTCCGCCCTATTGTGTTAGATAGTGTTCCAACTATGGATGAACTGGAAAAATTAATTCTTAATTCTGATGTAACAACGTTAGTCAATCCTTGGACAATTGACGTGTTAAGAGGTTTTAGAGATTATATACCCACTACTTTTATGAGAGTTGCACAAAATATGAATCCTGATGCAATGCAGCAATATTTTGGTAGTGATGAAAATTATATTCCGGAGAAAGAAAGAGTCTTGCTTCAATTACAAACAGAAATTGAGGCAAAAGCAGCAACTATTGATGCAGCCATTATTCACAAACGAAAAGAATTGGGAACAGTAGTTAACAAAGCTCACATTGCTAATCGTTTATATGTGATAGGCAGATTTTACGGTCATTTAAAAGAAAGAGAATATCCTTTTTTATTTGGAAATTTATTGGATCCTACAACATGGGATGATGCTCTTTCTCAAATAAAAAGACAATTTATAGAATATATGTTGGAAATTCCTGTTGGAAAGAGAAACTATGAGAGGAGAGTACGTAAAATTGATGTGCCAAAGAAAGATATTCAGAAAAGGTTTGTTTATGTTGAATGGCTGAAACAAAAATTAGGTGATGATTTGGCAGGAGTATTACTTTATGGCTCAGCTGCAAGAACAGATAATCCTGAAGGTTATTCTGACTTTGATAATTGGGTGATGGTGAGAGATATTGCAAGAGCTCATCAAATTTTAAAGAATACTTGTCCGGCAGTTTATGATGGTAAAGTAATAGAAGCACATAATGATTCAGAACTACCACATGGAGCCAAGCATTTAGGTATTCATCTTTTCCCTGCAAATGAAGAATATGTAATAAGACATATACGCTTTTTGCATGATCCTAGAGAATTCTTAATGCACACTAAAGTTTTATTTGGAGAATTCCCTTTCCTTAAAGTTGGTCAGGATGAAGTCATTGAAAGAGGCATATCACAAGCATATATGAAATTAAAAACTATTGCGGGTTCACTAAACTGGGCATATTTCGCTCCAGAAAGTATTTTGGGTAAACCAAGCTTGTTTGAATTTATAGTTAAAAATGTACGCTTTTTTATTCAGCATTCACTTAATGCAACAGAAGGTCCACATTTCAGAGATAAAGATGAATTAAATAGACGGCTTAAAGAGAGAGACCTGCATATTCCGGAATATAAAGAAGACATTGATTATATTAAAAAATCATTATTATATGCAACTGTTAGTGTTCTGCAACTCCAAAAAGAATTTGTTGATTCAGGAAGAAAACCAAATTTAGATTTCTTAGTGGATAATCATTTTTATGAATGGAATGATCCTAAAGTAGATAATTGGGAAAGTGCTGCAGCAGATGATTAGTAAGTAATAAGTCTGCCAGTCAGCTTTGGCGAAAACGCGAAAAATGATGCGTAGAAGAACAGCTGAGTTTCCAATTGTTTTCGCTTCCTTTATAGTCTTACGAGACAAAACAGCAAAGCTGACAAATTGTTTCAGATTAAATGAAAAATTAGTTATTAAGTCAATATTTAATCTGAAACAACAGAATTCCACCAATCATTGGTTTATGGTCGGGTGGGATTCTGTGTGCTCAAGAACCACCGCTTGATTGGTGTAATTCTGAGCATCAAGAACCACATATTTGTTGTATCATTGTACCATCATGCTACTTAATTGTAGTTAGTGGTTCTTGACAGATTGTAAATTTAACCAAAATAGATAAATCGAGTTAAATTTACAATAGAGGCAGACTTATTACTTACGATGATTAAAATGTTTCATTTATTTTTCTATTGTTGAATATGTGTTAAAAGAGATTTAACTAAGCCTATTTTCTGTTTTACAATTGTTTCTGCAAGTAGTAATAATGATTTATCTGTTTTAGGAATAGGCACAAAACAAGTATCAACACCGATTTCTTTTAATTTAGTATAAACCTTATTGGGATCACCCTTAATTCTTAATGGGTTAAAATTTAAGTCAAATAAGCTTTCTTCATAACCCATGACAAAGTAAATTAAATGATGATTAGGAAAAAGAGATTTGAAAGGGTCAAAAACTCTTTCTTCAATTCCATTAGTATGCCTGTTTTTGTTCCATGAATGAAGATTAAATTCTCTCTTAGTAAATGATTCGCCAATTAAGAGGTATCTCTCATCACCTACGTGAAGATATCCTAACCCATCTATTTCTGTAGAAATCAAACCAAATCGTTCTTGTTGGTATGAGGTTACAACATCTGTATGCGTATCTTTCTTTAAGATAACAAAATTACTTACTCCTTTGAAACGAAGAAGATAATCATTATTAAAGCGAGCGATATAACCTTTACCTCGATGTTTACGAGGTTCTCTTAAAACACCACTTATTATGTTATTCTCTTTAAAAGAAGATTCTCCTTTTTTTTCTTCTTCATAATGGGAAACAACCTGTAAAAAATATTCCATAAGTAAAGAGAGCATTCTTTCACCCATTACTCCTTTAATTCCTCTAACTAGTTCATCTTCAGGAATATCTTGCTCTTGTTTCTTTTTAGCCCACCACAAAATATCTGTAGCATCATACAAAATAGTAGTAATCCCACCAATAGTAACACTTACACACTCACCTTCTGATAAGTCATGTAATTTAGCTGATGGTAAAAATAAATGTGAAATGCTTAAATAGTCTTTTTCACAAGAATGAGATTCGTCAACCAACGTATCCAATGCAGGACAATATCTTCTTGGGATATACTCTGCAAAATGGTTCACTGTGTCCATCTAAACTGCGAATAGTTATGGATATAAAAACATTTCCATTGTTTTTTGCTCTTGTTTTTTCCAAAAAATAATTTTATAATAAATAGTTATATAGTAAGTAACTTAAATTATTGTACATCTCGTGTTACTTACTATATATACTAAAAGTCCTTAGCTTCCGAACAAAAAACAAGGACTTTTGTATATACAAATGGAATTAGTTTGTTCGAAAACTAATTCCATTTAGTATATAACAAACACAGTAACTTTCAGTAATATAGCAAACCACAAACATCTTATCCATTTAGTTGTGGTCTGCTGAATATTCAACCAACAAATTTATACTTAACTATTGGTTGGTTGAATATAACTCGTTGTGTTTGTTATATTGAACGAACTAAACAATATTGATAAGTAGTTTTAGTTCGTTAGCTATTCGTGGACTTTAAGTAAATGGATAAAGATATTAAAGTCCACCACTATATTTATAAAATCCTGAAATTATCTGTTAATAATGCAAATCTTCAAAAACATTGAAATTATTGACCTCTGCCTATTTCTAACGAAATCAAAAACTTTGGTTATTCCAGACGTTCATATTGGATATGAAGAAGCATTAAATAAACAGGGCATTCTTATTCCAAGAACACAGTTTAAAGAAATAATGATTAACATCGAAAAGATAATAAAAGAAGTAATATTTAGGTTTAATAGTATTAACCAGATAATAATTCTTGGAGATTTAAAGCATGAATTCGGCAGGATTTCAGAGACAGAATGGAGACAGACATTAAGGTTTCTTGATTTTCTTTCTAAATTCTGCAATAACATTATTCTCATCAAAGGAAACCACGATACAATTCTCGGGCCAATTGCAAAAAAAAGAAATTTAGAGATAGTTGATAATTGTTTAGTTGATGATATACTTTTTGTCCACGGCGACAAAATACCGACAGAAATTTCAAAACAAACAAAAACAATAATTATTGGCCACGAACATCCAGCAATATCACTTAAACAAGGTCCACGGGTAGAGAAGTACAAATGTTTTTTGAAAGGCAATTGGATAATGAATAAAAAGATAATAAGTAAATTGGAAAAATACGCATTTAAAGAGCAGAGAATATATAATCTGATTGTAATGCCTTCTTTTAATCCGTTAATTGAAGGTACAGACATTCTCAAAGAAGAGTTATTAAATCCTTTGCTTAAACAAGCAGACATAGGTAAACTCGACGTTTTTATTGTAGGGGATAATGTTTATAATTTCGGAAAGATAAAAGAAATAGTTAAACATATGAAATGAAAAAATGAATTAATAAAACAAGTTAATAAGATAAATAGAATAAATAATAAAGCAAAAAAACAGGATTACAATGACTTTTTGACTCTCTTTCTCTTTTCTTTCTTCATTCTCTTACGCTGCCATTTCCATCTCATTTGGCCTTTTTTCTTCCATCTTCTCGAACTTCTTTTCATTTAGCATACCTCGGTTGTTAAGTTCTTTGTAAAATCAATCATTAATTGATAATTAGATAAGTGGGTATATAATCTATTTATAAATCTTTTGTTCAACGAAATATTTATAAACTCGTATAAAATCTTCAGATTAAAGATTAAAATTAGGGTGATAAGGCTAACTAATCGGGCCCGTAGCTTAGCCTGGAGAAATTAAGCTTAAAATAAGACTATTTCAGGCAATGGAGCACTGCTCTTATATGACTGTGCTGCATACAAAAAATAGCACTCCTATGATAAGCAGGGGTCGTGAGTTCGAATCTCGCCGGGCCCATTTAGATTACATTTAATTAATGACCAGCGAATACTCAGAAACAAGCGGATACTCAGAGAAAAATAGATAATGTGACCGAGCAACGAAGTTGCGTAGGTCGCATGATTTTTTCCGAGGTTTTGATAAAAAGCTCGTGGGAATCTCGCCGGGCCCATTTAGATTACAGTTAATTAATGGCTAGCGAATACCCAGAAAAAATAGATTATGTGACCGAGCAACGAAGTTGCGTAGGTCGCATGATTCTTTTCCGAGGTTTTGATAAAAAGCTCGTGGGAATCTCGCCGGGCCCATTTTTAGCTCATTTAGCTTTAAATAGTTAGGTTATAATTAGTTTATACACAATTATATAGTAAGTGACGTAAATTTTTATACAAATCGTGTCACTTACTCTATTTGTCGGACATAACAAATGTATAACTATTTATGTCCGACATTATAATAAATTTATATATTACTAATAAAATCATGTTCATATTGCCTCGGTAGTGTAGTCCGGCCCATCATTTTGCCCTTTCGAGTTTTATTGAATAGGCAAAGAAAGGCAAAGACCCGGGTTCAAATATTCCAAAGGAGATCAAATCCTTCGGATTTGAAAGTCCCGGCCGAGGCATTTTTTTATGTTATTGGGTTAAAAAAAACATAACTTTTATAAAATAACCCCCTTTTTTAATAAGTAACACATAAATTTGAGGTTATAATATGACAAAAAGAATTGGCGGAGCAAGAAGAAAAACAAGACATATATTTATGAAGAGCTATAAGAAAAAAGGTAAATTAAGTCTGACAAAGTATTTTCAATCATTTGAAGTAAAAGATAGGGTTAAACTTATGACAGAATCCTCTGTTCAAAATGGAATGTATAATAGAAGATTCCATGGAAAAATGGGGAATATAATAGGCAAAAGAGGAGAATGCTATAAAGTTGAATTATATGACGGAGAAAAAAGAAAAGTATTAATTGTTCATCCTGTTCATCTTACCAAGATGAATTAATAGAAAGTTTAATGGAGATAAAACATGGCACAACCAAAAATTCTTGAGGAAAAACCAATTACAATGGTTCAATTAAAGGCAGATTTGGAAAAAAATAAGAAAAATTTGGGCGAATTAAATTTCAGAGCTGCAAAAACAGAAGAATATCTTGATCAATTCTTATCAATCAAAGTAAAGGGTGGAGAAGAATTAATAAACAAGCTTAATGCCTTAAAGATACCAAGATTAAGAGATGCCCATATTTATAAGATTGTTGATCTAATGCCAACAAAGGTTGAGCTGGTTAAATTATTGTTCCAAGGTTCGCCTTTGACAATAAGTGAAGACAGCTGTAAGAAGATTGTCAAGGTTGTAGAAGATCATCTTCCAAAGAAAAGCAAGAAAGAAGAAAGTGCAGAAGAAGCAAAGAAGTGATTTGTTTATTTTCTATATTTGTTTTTTAGTTCCTATTTCTTAATATTCTTTTTTTTATTTATAATCCGATTTCCCGCTCTCAACTAGTTTGTGGGACGCAGTCCCCCGTCCCATGAAAAGTTTTTTACGTTTTTTAATCGTTATATAATTCGTTTAAGTTTAAAATAATAAATCCTTAATTAAATCATCATGAACGTGTCCAATCAGGTAGGAAATAAAAAAAGAATTATGGAAAGGGTGGCTTCGCCCATGAACTAATAAAACAGTTTATTTAATAATTCTTAATCAAGCTTTCAATAACTTCTTCCTTCCATCCTGCTTTGATTAATGCTGATTTAATTGACTCTTTTGGCATACCTTTCGCAGTATAATATCTGATATAATTTAATATTTGTTCACGCTCGTTTTTGTCCATAAACATTGCGTTATATTTTGTAAACAATTGCTGGATTGTGGGTTTATCCCAGCCTAAATTAATTAGCTGAACAATGACTTGGTCTTTTGTCAGCCCGTTTTCTAACTGTGACTCAACATAATTAACAAAATTCTGTTCTATTGCCGATGTTTGCTGCGCAAGCTGCAGCGTCATTGGCTGAGCGAACATCGCTGACTGAACATTTTGGGGTTTTGTTTGCTGCATAGCCATATTATTTTGCTGTAAAAAACTAGGAGATTGCATAGAGGTTGTGTCTTGTTTTGTTGGTTGAGTTGTCTGATTTGTTGTTTGATTTGTTGATTGACTTCTTAATGCAAGCTCTCGTTTATGCATAAAAATTAATGAAGCAATTAAACTTCCAATTAAAACAAATATAACAACACCCCACCAGTATGTTTTTCCTTTTGCTAATATGCTTATATTAGGTTGTTTTGTTAACGCTTTTCCAACAACACCTTTTTCTGCTCCAAATTTTTGTTCTTGCTTCTGTTGTTTGGATGCAGCCATTTGTTGTGTTTGCTGCTGCGAAAATGTTAATTCTTCTGATGGCTCTGATGGTTCTAGCGCAGATTCATCATAAGTTTGTTCGCCGGATAAATCATTAATTTCTTCTCCACCAGCTAAACCATCCGAAGCAATTCCTTCAGGAGGTAACTGTCCTGATAATTGTTGTGTTGATGGAACCGATGGTTGTTGTAAGAAAGGTGGTTGTTGCAATCCTGTTTGTTGAGGTGGTGTTCCTTGTTGTTCATCTTCTTCATAATCTTCTTCTTTATATCCTGCAGGCTGGCAAACGCCCATGCTGCTGCATACATAATTTTTTGCGCATTTATGCTGCTCATCGCATTGTATACAGATTAAATAGTCTTGACTGCAAAACATTCCTGTTGTGCATTTAGTGTTGTCTGGTTCTCCATTATCATTCATGCAATCAATAATATCTAAATCACATATTCCTTCAAAACATAAAAACCCTTGCTGGCAATCTGCAGGTGTTTGCTCTGAGCAGGATGTTTTGCATTTGCCTGTATTGTCACAAGCAAAACCTGCTGTGCAGTCTTTTGATTGTGTTGATATGGTACATTCTGGCGTTGGAATAATTGGTGGTGGTGATGGTGAAGGAAGAGTTGAACCTAAAAGATTAGATGCTGATGCTGGAATAGTTTTGGCTAGTGGTGGTGTAGTTGGCGTGGAAACACATTCGCCTGTTGCTTTATTGCATATTTCATTTTCTGCGCAGTTTAAATCGTCAGTACATCCTAACGGTGTTTCGCAGATGCCTTCGTTGCATATCTCTCCTTGTGCGCAGGCAGGAACACATTCTGTCGGCGACAGAGGAACAGGAACACATACATTATTCTCGCAGGTTTCTGTTTCTTCGCAGGCAGGAACACATTCTGTCGGCGACAGAGGAACAGGAACACATACATTATTCTCGCAGGTTTCTGTTTCTTTGCACGCAGGAACACATTCTATCGGCGACAGAGTAATTGAAGACACGCATATATTATTCTCGCAAGTTTCTGTTTCTTTGCACGCAGGAACACATTCTGTCGGCGACAGAGAAATAGGAACACATACATTATTCTCACAGGTTTCTGTTTCTTCGCAGGCAGGTGTACATTCTATTGATTGTGTTACAACATCTTCAACACATACATTATTCTCGCAATGCTGCCCTTCAATACATTCTGGAGTACAGCCAGTAAGAGTTTGTCCTTGTGTTCCGTCTGTTCCTTCTTTCGGCGCATTCTCAGCACATATACTATTCTCGCAGTGCTCATTCACCCCGCAATCTTCATCTGCTTGGCATACTTCTCCAACTGCCTTTCCAAAGAAATCTTGGTTTAATGTGCTAAATAAAAAGACAGAACTAACTAGTATAAGGATAATAGTAAGATATATTGCTATTTGCAATGGTTTTGTGAGCTGGATTTCTTTTGGCATCTATTCACCGCTTTTTTTGATTTCCCTAATTTAAATGATTTTTCTACATCTTAGTTTGGATATGTAATCTTGTTATATATAATTATTTTGTTTTTTGCAAATTTAAAATTTAAATGTGAAAAAAATAGGGAAGATAAACCTTCCTTGATAATTATAGCAATTTCTTCATCTCAAATACAAATCCTTTTGCTCTCTCCAAAGAGGTTACTGCTTTGCCTTGTTTTGCCTGCTCATCCATTTGGTATTGAAATTTTGAGCGTTTTTCCCGCTCTTCATCAAGAGATTTCAACAAGGCATCTGCTCGTTGAGACATTAATTCCATTGCATCTTCTTGGGCATTTTCATATTCTTCCAATAGGTTTTTCTTGAGTTTATCTCGAACAAAAACAATAATTGCATCTGCTGTTACTTTATGGCTAACCTTATCTCCTACTTTATATCCTAAATTCAATAGAACAGCATTGGCAATGTAATACATTGAATAGTATGAAGCAACAATTACCCAAAGAAAAGGGTGATATTCTTTACTTTCCAATGCAAGAAGTTTTTTGGCTGTTTCCAAAGAAATATCAGCATTCACTATATACATTGCTTTGGCAGTTTCATTTGTCTGTTTCTTCAGCAGACTATCTTGTAGATACTGCCTTACATTTGACTCCGCTTCTTTAATACGTTTTTGGTCAAGCATTTTTCAGTTTATAGTAAGTTTCAATTCCATACAAGATTATATTATTTTCTATTGCCTCTTGTATTACATTTGAGGTTTTGGAATCTTTCATCCGTATAAATTCCTCTTCTGTAAATACCAAAACATGAGTGTTTAGAGGAATTAAAGAGAGAATATCTGAAATTTTAGGTTCAAAATTGCTCTCATTAGATATAAATAAGATGTCAATATCAGATGAGGTTGTTTGTTTACCTTTTGAATAAGAACCAAATAAAAGTAAGGTAAACAAACTTGTTTTTACTTTTGACATAATTTCTTTGTAGAGTTGGTTAATATTCTTGTTTTTAAGGATGTTTTCTCTTCTTTCATTTTCTGCTTCATAAATTTCAATGCAGTAACACTTTTCGTTTAATTCACATAAAGAGCTTTTTCCTACTGTTTGAACTTTGAGAACCTTTTTTTCGATGAGTCTTTGTACTGCGGTATAGGTTATTCTATAATCTGCTTTAATTTGTTTAGCAATTTCTCTAATTGTTTTTGGTTTTTTGTTTCCGATAAAATGCCTAACTATTTTTAGCTCTGTTTTCATTATGTACTACGATACATCATATTATGTATATAAATCTTTCTGTTAATTACCTCACCAAAAACTTGTCAATAACATTATCGCTCCATCCCTGAGCTTTAAGTTTTTCCCTGATTTCCTCTGGTGTGTTTCCTTTGTCAAGATAATATGCAACATACTTCCTTATTTGCTGCTCATATTCCTTTGGCAGCGCATTGTGGAGCTCTTCGTCAAAGATTTGATTAATGTTTTCTATGTTGTAGCCAATTCTTTCAAGGTTCTTGGTTATTTCTTCTCTGTCTTTTCCTTGACTAAGCTCTTTTTTAATAAAATCTTTTAGCTCATCTTTTTTCATAGAAGTTTCTTCTCTTGTTTCTTTTGGCGGCTCAGCTCCTTTAAAGGGTTTACGCAGTTCTTCTGGCTGTTCTATTCCTGCGATTACTTCTTCGTGCGGATGTTGTTTTCTTGTTATAAGGAATACAATCAATCCTATTAATAGCAAGAAAGGTATTAATGTCCACCAGTATCCTTTTATTTTGTCAAACAAAGGTGTTTCGACAACAGGCGGTATTACTTGTGTTGGTAATGTTATCGGTGGTGTGATTATAGGCGCTTCTTTAATCATTGGCTCTTCGCAAGGTTTGCACTTCTTGCCGCCACAGTCTATTCCGTATTCATCTGCATCTTTTTTATTATTGAAGCAATAATCAGGGCATTTTAATGCACATTTGCCACCACAGTCAACACCTTCTTCGCCAATATCTTTCATTTTATTGTTGCAACCCGGCGCATAACTCGGCGTGTTGCCTTTGCAGTCATACTGGAACAATAAAGACGTGCCACACTTGCTTAAGCATTTGTAGATTATCTTGTCTTGAACGCAAGGCGTGTAAGCTTTTTGTGCGTGGCATTTGGCTGAATCCTGCGGGAGCATGCATTCGTTGCTACCACCGCTACTACTTCCACCACTAGATTGAGCTTGTCCTTGGTCTGGTGGTGGTGTATCTGTGTCAACTGCTGTTGCTTCTGCACAAATGTTGTTAACACAATATGATTTGGTTGTATCTGTGCAGTCTGTGTTAGATAAACATTCATACATTGGGTCAACACAAACACCTTCTTTTACACACTTGTTATTAGAATTACATTGATAATCTGCTCCACAACCAGAAGTTGTTGTACTAGTATCACAAACAACTTCTTTACCATCTGCTTTTTCTATATCTGTTATTAAACATTTTTTAGCGATACTATTTTGTTCACAAACAGAGTTGTCAATACAATTTACTGATTGTAAACAGACACCTAGTTTACACTGTCCATTTGGACAATAATCAGAAAATGGTGATGTTGCTTCTAGTTGTGGTGTGATTTCATTTCCATTCTCGTCAAATAATGTCGCAATTACTTTCCAGTCTTTGCATTCTTTGTTTTCTTGGACGACGAGGTGGTTGTATGCGTTTGTTAAGGCATCTTGTTTTGGTGTTATTGTAATAACTCCATCACTTGTTGTTGTTTCCATCACGCTGTCATAATTTGCTTTGATTTGTTCTGGTGTTAAGGCGCGGGAGTAGAGTTTGAATTCGTCGATGACTGTAGATTTGAGGTAACTATCTACTTTAATTGTATTGATATACATAATTTCACTATGTCCAAGATAAAGCTCTTCAAATATTAATGGTGTTGAGATTGTTAGTAAGTTAGTTTCACAATATAATTCATTGTTAACATAGACACTTGCTTTAGTTCCATCATAAATTAGATTAACATAATTCCATTCAACATTTAAAGGTTTGTTACCAGTACAACTAATTGTGATATCCCCCACTTTTAGATTTATTTTTAATAAAGGCTGTCCATTGTTATTAATAATTTCAAATATATCTTGTGGTTTTTCATCGCTACTAAATGGTGTTCCAAATAAAGGACCTTCACTAGTAGATTTTATATTTGCCCAGAATTCAATAGTAAATTCATTTAAGTTTGACAATTTATTTGAAATAATATCAACAAAGTAATTATATTCAGTACCACTTGTAGCTATTACTTTTCCTAAATTTTTACCCTTTCCTATTATTCCATCTATTATTGTTATTCCTGGTTGTAATACCACACCATGAAGATTTAAAGTATTATGACTGTTTCCAGAAATATCCATCAACTCAGCTTCCAACGGCAAATTCAATAAAGTAATTGATTCATAATTTGATTCTGTTCCATCATACCAATTATAGTGAACACTTCCAACTGTTGGTGTGAATCCTTCAGGAATAGTTGTTTCTGCAACAAAGTCGCCATTATTTTCTCTTATTAGTGTTAATGTTGGTGGTGTTACTTCTGCTTCACACTCGCTGATTTCAAAGTCGAAAGTGTCGTCTGTGACTACTTTAGTTCCTTTATTATCTATCTTTGTTAATGTAACTTTCATACAAGTATCGTCGGCAAGAGTAAATTCTTTAGGTATGTTTAGTTCAAGACCATCAATGCAAGTTCCTTGAACACAAAATTGGTCTGAAGTACATTCAGATTTACAGGTTTGTTCTTCCTCTTCAACACAAACACCTTTTTGACAAACACTCCCATCTGAACATAAAGTATCTAATTCATTCGTCGTAAGCATTTCATCAAATGCTCCACTTTCTCTAAACCAATACCCATCTACTTCCCACTTTCCACATTCTTTGTTCATGCTTGGAACTAAAGTGTTGTATGAGGTGTAATGTGCTGTATCTTTTACATTACCTTGAGCGTCTATTACACTGTCATAATTAGCTTGAACTTGTTCAGGTGATAAGGCGATGTCGTAGAGCTTGAATTCGTCGATGAGGCCTAAATAATTTGCTGTTTTTCCAAGATAAAAAGGTGCAGCTAATTGTCCAAACGTAAATTCTAAAGAAGTATAATCTATTTCACCTTTATTCTCATCATTTAGATATACAGTTAATTTATTATTTGTTTTGTCATAAACAACAACAAGGTGATTCCATATCTTTTGTGTATATTCAATACTAACTTTATTATCCCATGGGATTTGTTTGTCTTGATTATCTTTACCAATCCAACCTATAATGAGATTAGGTTTATCATTAACATTCTCTTGTCCAATAATGAATGAGTTTTTATCTGCTATCTCGTTTATCATATTAACTTTTTCAAATAAATATCCTAAATTTTCACTATTAAACCACATCTCTATCGTAAAATCATTGTCTAAAACTAAGTTTTCATCGCCAATTTCAACGTAATCATTAACGCCGTCAAAACTAAGAGCATGTCCGACAATACCTTTTGATTGAGTAATAATATCATTAACTGTACTGTCAATATTAAGAGTACCACTTATTTCATATAATTGGGTGGTTGTAGTGGATTTTTTTTCCATCGGCAGATTAACCACAGTGATTGATTTACTACTACCAACTACTCTTTTTTTCCAGTTGTAATGCATACTGCCCATGAAATCTGATGGTTGAGATGGTTCTGGAAATAATGAGACAATGAGGTCTTCATTATCTGTTTTATCTAGAATAATAGATGAAAGTGTATATTCTCCACACTCTTTTATAGAAAAATCAATATTATCATTAGTATCAATATCTAAAATAGTAACTTCAAAACAAGTATTATCATCTGTATATAGTTTATATGTTTCACCAATGCCTAAAGAATCTATTGGCTCACCAACACACTTTGCTTCTTCGCAAGAAGAACTCCCAGAAGGACAACTTGTCATTTTTTCAACTAAACATTGCTGGCCAAATTGGCAATCAGAGTTTGCTAAACAATTCAAACTTATTGTTTTGCCAATTACAGAAACAAAATCTCCTGTTTGTTTACCAAACAGATTTTCTTTAATTGTCCATGTGGGGAGAACAGGTCCACCAACAAAGATATTATTTGCATGTAATGTTTCAAAGCTTTTTCCATTTTTCATATCTTGATAATTTGCTTCTATTTGGCTTAAAGACAAAGCACGAGGATAAATTCTAACTTCATCAACAATGAGGTTACCATTTAGAGAATTTAAACGTTTAGGTAATATATTTAAGTTATATTGTGTTAAAGAATTAATAGGGTGATATCCAATATATTTTGTTTGTAACTTATCATCTGTTTTCAAGAACAGAGATTGTTTGTCATATCCAAAAACAACATAAACAAAATCATCTTTGGGAAGAGGATTGCAATCAAAGGAGTTGATTGTATACAACGTATCATACTCATCATAAAAACCAGCATTAATTTTATAACCTAATTGAACTCCAAAACCAGTAGAGATAAAACACATTTCTAAACTCAAAAAGTATTGATCTCGATTAGATAATAAGTTTATTTTTGAATTAGATTCAAGATTTTTGATTTTAAACCTTGTTTCTATTGTAAATTCATTTTTACCTGACAATAAATTCTTAAAATGGTCATCAGTAAAAACTAAACTTTGTTCTTTGTCGCTAAGATCAAACTCAATCGCTGTTCCTACAACCGTCTCATCAAGAAAAGGAATATATAAAATGGGTGGATTATCTTGTGGGAATAATTGTCCTTCCATTCCTGAAACAATATCCTTTGTCTTACCATTTGGATTGAGTACCATAGGTAAATTAAGCAGTGCCAACGAGCCATAGATAATTGGTGACTCCCAATTAAGAGCAACCATAATATCATTGCTTTCAATAGGATTTACCTTAACACCATCTTTAGTCACAGTAAAATAATTGTTATCCGCAACTACAAAAACAAAACTTAAAACAAGGATTAATATAATTAAAATTATAATTATCCCTTTATTTTTCAAGAAAATCCCCTCCTCTTTTTTAGTATTATCATTTCAATCATTTTTTATTTTTTAAAAAATTTATTTAGCATCATTACCAGAACTGCCACTACTACCAGTTTCACTGCCTGTTCCTGTTCCACTCCCACTCGCTACTGGTAAGATACAATCATTATCTGCTTTATCTATCTTCTCATCACAATCATCATCTTTGTTGTTGTTACATATCGTTTCTTTTTGCTCACATGTATCAACTTTTATTTCACTTAATGCTTTAGAATTATCAGCTAATGTTTTGACAGAACCAAGACTTAATAAATAGTTTTTATCGTTATAACTAAATTTATATGTTGTTGAGGGAGATTTATCATTCACATTTAATTCGTTATCTGAAACTACCCCTATTGATGTGTATGCTTTTCCAATAAGATCAGTAGGGTTAAGCAAATTAAACAACTGGTATGCACCAACTAAAACAAGCAGAACAATTAAGATTAATATGACTTTTTCGTATGTTTTTTTATACCCTTTCATTAAAATCACCTTTTTGTTTAGACATAAATATATATCTCTATGATTTTTATATCTTCTACTATATAAAGTTTATTATTTAATTTATATAAATAATTTATAGATAAAATATAATATTAATCATATTTAGAAAACAAATCATTCCATCTAATTCTTGTGATATCTAAAAACATTTTAACACCATCTTTTAAAAGAGTGACTTTTGTATCTTTGTTGTTGAGCCATCTGACTGGCTGTTCTTTTATGTTATAACCATATTTTTTTGCAAGGTAAATTACTTCAACATCAAAACTAAATCCATCTAATCTTTGTTTGGTAAAAATCCCATGTGCCACGCCTTTTTTAAATAATTTAAATCCGCATTGTGTATCTTTAATTCCTCTTATAACAAAGAGTTGAACTATTAAATTAAAAACCTTACCGCTAAATTCTCTAAAAAAAGGCTGATGTATAATTACATTTGATTCCTTTAAGCCTCTTGAACCTATTACAACATCATATTGTTTAATAATGTCCAAAAATACATCTAATTCATCAATTGGTGCTGATAAATCTGCATCAGTAAATAATATTAACTCCTTTGTTGCAGATAAAATACCTTTTCTAACTGAATAACCTTTGCCCTTATTTACATTGTTTTTGAGAACGTTAATCTTTTTATTTTTTAAAGAATTTGCAACTTCAATAGTTTTATCAGAAGAACCATCATCTACTATAATAATCTCATAATTATGTTTTCTCAATTTCAAGAATTGAATAATTTTTTTGAGAGAATCTAAAATACGCTTTTCTTCATTATATACGGGGATTACAATTGAAATATCCATCTTATTGTAATAATTTTTGTGAAGTTTATATTTTTTTAGTTTTTACAGACCATTATTTGCCCAATACCGCCAGTTAGGATATCATTTTGAACATCAATCGTGAGATTATATTCACCTTTTTTAAGGTTAATTGACTCTTTTAACGGTATGTACACATCATTATGGTAAACAGAATAATTACCTATACTAATAATTCCGCTATCATCTATATACGCTGCATATATTTTTGAATAGTCTTTATCAATGTTTATCCTTGTCGCATATATACAATTAGATAACGGTTCTTGGCTAAAATAAGGTGTTGTTATTTCATTAGCAGATTTATCTAATCTATTTTTACACGATATATTAAACTTTTTTATATCCTGACACCCATCTTTAGCTAGATAATAGTTCTGTGAATATAGTTGTGGAATATTTGGAAGTTTTGCAGCAAAAGAAACTATAATCACAAAAATCATAAGCAATCCAATAATCTTGTAATATCTCGTCTTAAGGTGTGTGATAAATTCCAGTGAGATTAGTGATAAAAAAGGTATCGCTACAAAGAAGTATCTTGGAAAAATTATGTTTACCAAAAGCATTAATAATAATATATAACATATTACAAAATATTTCAGATAATTTACTAACCTCTGTCTTGTATAGTAAAACAATGCAGTTAACGATAATACGCAGAATAAGGGATTAAAATAATATATTATATTAAACAACAGCTCTTTATTGAACATAATTGTGGTTGGATTAATTTTCATAACAATAAAATTAAACGACTTAAAAATAAAAAAAAGAGTTGTGATAATTATATATGGAAATAAAAAGAGAATATATCTTTTAATAAGCATTAAATTTATTTTGTAATTATTTACTACAAAAAACATAATCAAAAAGAATAACACTAAATAAACACCAATCACCCTCGTTAATGATGCTAAACCAACCAATATTCCTAAGATAATATAATCCATTTTGTTCTCGCTGAAATTATCATTGGTAATCTTTCTAAAATAAAAGTATAAAGATAATATTACAAAGAAGATAAATAATGTGTCCGTGAATAATAATGAAGAAAGAGTAATGGTTTCAGGATTGGTTAAAAATAAGAGGGTCGTTAGTATAGAGTATTTATCGTCCATAATCAAACGTGATAATTTAAATAGAAAAAATACAGAGAGAGACATAAAAAAAGCATTAATCATTCTTAATATTATCAATACAGATTTAAAAAATGATAAAATAAGAGGATATAAGACACTTGATGTATGTTCAAACCAAACAAACTCACCACTCTTAAGATACTGCGCTTGAAAATAGTAAAAAACTTCATCGCCGGTAAGAGTGTCATGTGGTGTATTAAATAGGATTACAAAAGTATACAAAACAAAAGCAATTATTGCTAGTCCAATACCTATCTTGTTATCACTTATTTTTTGTTTAATATTATTTAAATTATTCATTAATCTACACCTTTAGTTGAGAATTGTTAAAATTACTGATAACAAGAGTAATAAACCAAATTAATCCAATTAAACTTAATATAATCCCTACATAATCAATGAGGATCATCTTGTATACTATCTCAATCTCGCCTTTAGCATATATAAGCATTAAATAAGGTGTTGCTTTGAAAACCTCTATTTCTTTTTTATTACCTGCATTGTCATAAACATATGCTTTCCAATTTAGGAAATAGGTCATTTTTATTAAAATTGGAACCTTTTCTTCTGAGTCAACAAAAAATCGAATATAATCTTCATTCTTTGTTTTTTTAATATATGTAATCTTTTCTTCTCCATTTCCTTTCAATTTGGGTAATTTTTCATGATTATGATTAAATACTTTTACTCTAAGATTATCATAAGACAAAAACCATTTTATGCTTTCATAATCCCAATATAATTTTTTATCATTCTCTTCCAAAGAAAGTTCTTGTGGTGTATAATTTAATACCTCAATCATTGAGGAATTATCTATTTGATATAATGAATAATTTAATCCCTTATATTTTACATCTGCCTCTTTAACAAGAGTTAATTGTTCATATTCTGTGTAACTGTCATTAAAATTCTCTAATGGTTTTGCAGATAAAAGATAGTTCACATTGTATAATCTTAATTGATTTTTTAGAATATCTTTTGTGATGTTAGGATTATCAGTATATGTGCCCCATTGTATATAGCTTCCATTAAATGCTATTCTAATATCCTGCAGATATCTTCCATTTGGAGATGATTCAACAAATAACCCAATAGTTCCTTTGTTTTTCGTCATCATTACATATTGATGTTCAGAAAGATGCACTGAAGATTGCTCTCCAATCTCCACCAAACTTAATGTTCTTCCATCTGCCAGATTATTTAAGTTACTAAATTCTGACATATCCACGTCTTTAACTCCTTTAGGTATTGTTTGAGGAATACTTATCTTAAGGGAGATAAAACAAATAAGAACAACAACGAGAAGTATAATATTCCAGTCTACTCTATGTATGTGCTTGTCTAATATCTCTAATATAAAAACAAGCATAATAGGAATAAACAAATAAAAAAAGAGAAAAAATCTGTAATAATGAATAGATATACCTAACAATCTTCCACCAACAATGAAGAATAACAAACATAACAAAAAGATGATGATTGGAATATATTTTTGTTCATAATAAAAACAAACTAAAAGGATAAGAATAAGAAAAATTACAGAAATAATAAATAAGAGTAGTGGAAAATATGCTCCAATTGTTATTGAGGTTAGATATTTTAACTTAAATATAAATGGAATTGTCCAGAATGAAGTTAGTAATCCAGTTAATATTAAATGCTTGCACATAAACATTGCCTTTTCTCTTTTAAGCCATAGTACATAAACAAAAAATGAGAAAAAGACAAAGAAAGCAGCTAATGCAGTAAAGATGTGTGTTAAAATAATTAAACTGAATAAGACACTAATCAAAATATATTCTTTGTTTTCTTTCTTTTCAAGAGATGTATTTAAGATAGAAACATAAAAGAAAAATATATGTAAGGCCATAATGTTTGTAACCAAACCAACATTAAAAATTCCTTTATAACTTCCACCAATGCCTTGTTCCAGAATATATAATATAGAAAACATAATCAATGTGATTATAGAGGATTTTAGTTTATCCCATTTAAAGCTTCTCGCAAAATAATAGAAAGAAAATGGAATCAACACTAATGTTATTACAATAGTAAGCTTAAATGCCCATTCTAATCCAAAAATATAACTTAATGCCGCTGTTAAATATGAATGCAATGGAGGATAAAATTGATTTTGTGGGTATCCTGCATAAAACATATGATTCCACCCAAAAACGTGAGGAAATAAATATTCTTTAGTAAACCATGCAGAAAAATAATGTCCAGCCATATCCCAAACAAAAAGATTATTATACCTCAAAAAAGGAATAATTTGAAATACCAAAATTATTAATTGAATAAAACCAAGCAGGATTAGATAAAAATATTTTTCTAAGAAATATTTAAATGAGTTCATGATATCCTTATTTATTTTGCATCATTAATGTTTCCATTACCACTTCCAGAGCCAGTTCCACTTCCAGTAAATTGTGACAAAAGAGGATTCATACAATCTACACATACTTCTAAACTAACTGATAATTGTTGTGTAGTAGTGTCATAAGATCCAACTATTAGTTTATACCATACACCATTATATAAAAATGTGTTTTCACTATTTGGTTCAACATTTGTAAGCATATTATTTTGGTCTAATGTTATTTGTGTCGCCTTCCCCACCACCACATCACCATACTTCACCAACATCAATACACCTAATAGTATTATCAGTATCAGCGCAGCATACAGGAATATTCCCCAGTAATGTATCTGGGTTTGCGGATTGGTAACGCTTACTGGTGTTTTGGGCGCTTTTGATTTGGTTTGCGCTCTTGTAAAGCTTACTGAGGTTTTGGGCGCTTTTATTCGAGTTTGTTGATTAACGCTTAATGGAGTTTGTGGCGCTGTTATCTTGGTTTGTTTAGAAAGATTTAATTTCTTTACTTGTGTTTGTTTTATTTTAGAAATATTCTTGTTTAGCTTGCTCTTTAC
>Ga0209211_10001347_pt1 | contig 46779 bp, 44 predicted proteins | sample RifGroA2_FD_183992 | JGI IMG/M metagenome (GOLD analysis project Ga0209211, IMG submission 183992) | Groundwater microbial communities from Rifle, Colorado, USA - Groundwater A2 (SPAdes) (version 2) | ecosystem: Environmental > Aquatic > Deep subsurface > Groundwater | place: Rifle, Colorado...
GCAAGAATAGGCCGACTAAGGTAATTGTGAAAGCTGTAGATAATGGTTGGTTCATTGAGCCAGTACCTGATATTTTGTCTCTTGGAGGCATTTTGCATAAGTATGCGATAAAAGGGAAAACGCCTGCTCAAATAAGAAAGATGGAACGAGAGGCTTTTGAAGAAGCGATAGTTGAAGATTATCTGGCGAGTGTGTCTGATGAATAACTTGTACGTTATCGACGCAAATGCAATATTGAGGTATCTACTGAAAGATAATCTGGTGCAAAGTGCAGAAGTAGAAGGAGTGTTGAAAAAAGCGAAGAATTTGGGGTCTGATGTTTATGTAACTCGAGAAGTGGTGATGGAGTGTGTTTATACACTGACTAAGTTTTACAAAGTGAGTAGGAGTGATGTCTATATGTCACTAAAATCGTTTTTAAATACAAAAATAATTGTGTTGGAAGAACGAGAGTTCGTTATGAAAGCATTGGATTGTTTTTTGTCGACAAATATTTCTTATGTAGATTGTTTGGTTTTAATTAAGTCAGAAGATTTAGGTGGGAAGCTGGTGACTTTTGATAAGAAGCTGTTGGCCAAGAGCAAATAGGGTAGAATTGAGAATATGGATGAAGCAAGTAAGAAAGAATTAATTGAGAGTTTTTTAACTCGTGGTGTTGAGAATATTATTCCCAGCCGAACGGAATTGGAGAAACTATTGTATTCGGATAAGAAACTGAATGTCTACTTGGGCATTGATCCGACGGCGACCAGAATCCATTTGGGACACGCTTTTCCACTGCGGAAACTGCAAATTTTGGCTGATCTGGGTCATAATGTCACCTTTCTTATTGGGGATTTTACGGCCAAAGTGGGAGACACCTCGGATAAAGAAGCGGAAAGGCCGATACTCACCGATGAGCAGATTGAAGAGAATTTCCAGACATACAAAAAGCAGGCATCAAAACTACTGGATTTTTCCAAAGTGAAAGTACATCATAACAGTGAGTGGCTGAGCAAATTAAACTTTGGTGATGTGCTGAAACTAACCAGAAACTTCTCTCTAAATGATTTCATCAGCCGGGAATTGATCAAGAAGAGACTGTCTGAGGGTAAACCGGTGAGTTTGCCGGAAGTGCTATACCCAATCATGCAAGGCTATGATAGCTACTTTATGGACACGGATATCCAACTTGGAGGAACAGACCAGACATTTAACATGCAGGCAGGACGAACTCTACAGAAAAATCTAAGGGGAAAGGAGTCGTTTGTCCTCGCTAACGGTTTTCTACCCGGTACTGATGGACGTAAGATGAGTAAATCTTGGGGGAATGCCATCTGGATTGAGGACACACCAGAGGAAATATACGGAAAGGTTATGTCGACAGCAGATGATGTGATTTTGACCTATTACCTAATGGGAACAAATGCTTCGCAGCAGGTAATAGATGGTGCTAGGGAGAGATTGGAAAATGGTGAAAACCCGATGAATCTTAAGAAAGAGTTGGCAAAGATAATAGTTTCTGAGCTTCATGGTGAAGAACAGGCGAAACCGTCTGAAGAATATTTTGAAAATACAGTTGTAAAAAAAATTGCCGGGGAAGATACACCGGTGATTAAAGTAGATTTCTCAGTGCCAATATTGGGAGCGGAAGCGTCTCTCGCAGCTTATGCCTTGGCCAACGGATTGGTGTCCAGTAATTCGGAGTTTAAAACTCTTCTTAAAGAGGGAGCCATTTATTTAAACGATAAACGAATCGACGGAGAAGCCGAACTGGCATTGAATCAGGGGGAAAATGTGGTGAGGATAGGGAAGAGGAAATACCTGAAGTTGGTGAAGTAGTTGACAAGAAGCCTTTGGATTGATAAATTTGTATATTCTTTAAAAGATTAATAAATGCGTTGATAGAGAAATAGTAGACAAAAAAGGTGACAAGAGAGAGCTTGCGGGTGGTGAAAGCAAGTCGGACTTTGTAAGTTGAATTAACCCTCTGGAGCAGACTTTGGTAACAAAGTCCGGGTCTTCCCGTTATAGAAAAATAGTGTGTCACCCTAGTGGTAAACAGAGCACTAATTAAGTTCATCATTGCAAGATGATGAAGAAACAAGGTGGTACCGTCTTTTTAAAAGGCCCTTGTCTAATTCCAATATTTTATTGGGATTTGACAAGGGCTTTTTGTTATTAAAAAAATACGAAATATGGAGAAAATACGACATCGCGAGCAAATATCTTCTAGAGAACTGGAGGCCAAATTGGCCGATCTTGAAGCTAGAAAAAGTCTGGTAACTAAGGTGAATTTGTTTTCTGACGATGACAACGATGAATTTAAAGTAAAATTACAAAACGGTAAAAACGTAGGCATTTTCAAAACATGGGCGGTACCCATCATCCCAATTTGGGAGGGCAATGAATTAAAAACGGAAATCAAATGGGCCGAGATAGAAAGCTGGAAAAATAGATTGCAACAAAATCCGGTTCTGGCTTGGGAAATAATGGAAAAATGGCGAGGACAAACTGAGTCTTGGGATAGAAGGCTGTTGAGTATTTTTAACGAAAGAGAGTTACCTCAAAATAAGACGGAGAGAGTGGCAGAATTGTTTTGGCGACTTAAAACAGCTTTTGCCTTTGCAGCTCCTTTTTACCACATTGAAGCAATGGTGGGAGATGGAAACGATACACCAGGAAACCCGTTTTCTGGAGACTTGGGGAGAGAGACCTCTGGTGGATTTTTGGATATGGCAGGAATGTTGCTACCATCCGCACTCGGGAAAATGGTAAAAGCAGAAAGACTGAATTGGAATGGATTGTCATGGTCGGAAATTGAAAAAGATGTTTCATCCAATACCGATATTAATAAATTGGCGATAACTCTGAGGGTGGCTAGAAAAGCGGGAATTAAAGTCGAAGAAGTTCTTTTCGCCGCGAACGCTCTAGAGTGGATTCCGGTAAGTGTGGGAGGAAAAAAAGATGATTTACCAGAAGTAGAAGCAATTAAACAACTACTTGTCTCTGATCTGAGTCCTAATATTAGCATGGGAACTGTAGCTAGAGATATGAATGGCTTGATCAGATTTTTAAACTGGACACCACTGATAAAAAACGATGTTAATTTTTCAGAAGCAGCCTGGTGGAAGTATGCCGCTGCATGCGAAACATCGAATCAAATTATCTCAGAATTGTCAGATGGAAGCTTGATCGACCCTAGCCATCAGAAGGAGTTTTTGACAGTAATATTGCCACAACTAAAAAACTTGGATGCCTCTTCGGCAAGAGGTAGATTTGCTTTGTGGATGTTTGAAAATGGTTGGTTTGGAAATAACTTGGTACAAAAGATTCAAAGGTCCGAGACGAAAATTGCTAGCGAAATGATGCAGCGAATGGCAGAGAAGGAAAATGAAGAGGCTGTACTTAGATTGGGAGAGAGTAACAATCGATTTTTGGTGGGGGGAAAAGCAGCTGGACTATTTGAAGCTATGGAAATATTTGGACGCCAGTTTGTAGGGGAGGGACTAGTGGTGACAAGTGAAGCTGTTAATAAATGGTTGAAGAGTAATGGTGTTTTAAATAATAAAATAAACCAACTCGATAAGGAAAAAGAAGTGAGTCGTAAACTTAAGATTGCTGCGGAAATACGATCTGAAATCTCACGAATGACTTTTACAAATGAGGTGGTAGCCAGACTAAAAAATGATTTGGAAGGTCGGTCCTTTGCGATCCGGTCATCTTCTTTTGATGAGGACACTTTGGTAAATGGTAGTGCTGCAGGAATTTACGAAAGTGAATTAAAGGTTCCAAAAGAGGACTTTGGGGTAAAGCTAGCAAAAGTTGTAAGTTCCTTTTTTTCCGAAAAAGCTATTAGTTACAGGCATTTGCATGGACTATCCGACAAACCTACGTTTGCAATGGTAGTACAGGAGTATTCGCCAGGGTCGGGTGGGGTGGTATTTTCTAAAGGGGATGGAAATGGTTGGTCGGTATTTACGGGAGAAACCCCTGGAGATATTGTGAGCGGTAACGAAAAATTTGATAGAACCGAATGTGATGGATCAAAAATATCAAAAGAAATTAATCATGGCTGGGTTCAGCAGGAGGCAGTTGAAATGGTAGGAGAAATGGCGATATTAGCTGAAAAAATACTTGGGGGGATGACTGATATGGAATTTGTAGTTTCAGAAAGAGGCATAAAGATCTTACAACTACGAATGCTAAATAAAGCGGAAGAAAGAGGAAAAAAACCGAAAGAAAGACCTAAAAAATGGTTTACCTTAATCAATCTAGATGGATTGGGGTCAGTGGTTTTTAAAGAAACGTCTGTGGGAATAGTGGTGGATGAAAAAATAAATATTGATCAGTTTCAAGGTGAGCTGTTTAGATGTTTGGTAAAAAACAAAGATAAGGTTTCGGTAGTGAGCCTTCCTCGAAAAATTCCGAGAACAAGTCATTTTGCTAATATTTGCCTTAATTTAGGAATAAAATTAATTTTTAGAGATGAATAACTACCAAAATGATTTAATAAAGAAAATTGGACACCAGGCAGTTTTGAATGACTGGGAGAAAGCTTTTGGTGGAAAATCATATGGCAATAGGCATTTATTTAGGGTGAATAAAATTGCCAAATACCTGCTTAAAAGAGAAAAAGGAGATCCTTTTATCGTTTTGGTGGGAGCTTGGATTCATGATGTAGCCCTAGCATCCGGTGATGATTATGACCAAAAGAAAGTTGAAAAAGAGACAACTATGTTCTTAGATACTTTCACTGAAATTAATGATAATGATAGGAAAAGAATTGTCGAATGTGCCATAGCTCATGAGACTAACGGTAAAAAACTGAGTACTGAAGCGGCCATTGTCCACGATGCTGATGCACTGGATAAATGTGGAGCTTTAGGAATTATAAGGCATATCTGGAAAACGACCAATTTGCTAGAAAATAGAGTACTTAAAGGTAACAAAGACTTTACAGTATTGAAGCGACATTTACTATTGAGGCAGATGAATTTGCTTACAAAGACCGCTCAATGGCTGGTAAAAGACATAAATGAAAAGGGAAATGTTTTTTTTGAAAATCGGGCTAAAGCTGTATCAGAAATGGAAAATATTTCCTCCCTGGCTATGGCAGGAAAAACAACAGATCAAATTGTGAAAAAAATATTATTGAGGCAAAAAGATCCCTGGACACTCGCATTGAGAGATCAGGTCAGTTGTAAATATTTAGCTAACTAACATTCATTTGTGCTAATTGTTGCATTTTGATATCTTGAGGTATATTATTCCGGCATGATCACAGAAAAACCATTTTTTGATCCTAGTTATGTAGAAGATGAGCGTAAGGAACTGGAAAGGCGGGTAGATGAACTTCTGACTAGAGGTGTAAATGAAGTGATTGGAGATGATCTCCGAGATAGGCTTCTGAGTGGAGAAATCTTGAGAGTAAAATTTGGAACCGATCCTACCAGTCCGTATATTCATATCGGCAGAGCGGTACCTCTAAGAAAGCTAAGACAGTTCCAGGACCTTGGGCATCAAATTGTCCTAATTATTGGAGACTTTACGGGTGAAGTGGGGGATACCAGCGATAAGCCAACGGGTAGAGCAATGCAGTCCTCGGAGAAAATTTCGCAAAATATGTTGACCTATGCTGAGCAGTGTGGAAAAATCCTGGATCTTTCCAAAACAGAGGTCCACTTTAACTCTGAGTGGCTGAATAAACTGACTTTTGGAGAGGTGTGTAGACTGGCAGATATGTTCTCAGTATCAGAATTTATTCAGAGAAATATTATTCGAGACAGGCTGAACAATGGTCAGAGAGTTTCGGCTAGAGAATTGCTATATCCATTGATGCAAGGCTTCGACTCTGTAGCAGTAAGAGCTGACGTGGAAATTGGTGGAACGGATCAGAGATACAACTTACTAGCTGGACGAGAAATCCAAAAACAATACGGACAACGTTCACAGTCGGTGATGACGATGAATTTAATAAACGGATTGGATGGAAGAAAAATGAGCTCTAGCTGGGGTAATGTAGTAAACCTAATGGACACAAACATTGATATGTTCGGGAAGATGATGAGTATGAAGGACGAAGAAATGATTGACTATTTTGTACACTGTACGGGTATACCCATGGAGAGGATCGGTGATTTGGCAACTAAGCTCAAGCAGCAAGATATAAACCCAATGGAAGTAAAGATGGAATTGGCATTTGAATTGACTTGTCAATACCATGGAGGAAAGATGGCTGTAGAGGCACTAAACCATTTCACACATACAATTCGTGAAAAAAATATTCCCACCGAACTTACAACTTTGGAAGTTGATTCAAGAGAGATAATTGGGGTGCTGGTACAATCAGGATTTGCATCTACTAGAAGCGAAGCAAAAAGACTGATTCTAAGCAGGGGTGTCTTTGTAAATGACAAGGTGGTTGAATCATTTGATTTTGAATTACCTCCAAACGTTGTTCTGCGCAAAGGAAAGAGGGCATTTGTGCGAGTCTTGTAGAGGTATTGACATGTCATATTAATATATGTAGGATTGGTTACTCTATGATTTATTATTCTCTAGGATTTTAAGTTGGTAAAAACACCCGGACCGGGTGTTTTTTTACAAAAATGGAATAGCGATTATTAATTTTTGAACAAATATGGCGAAGAAACTTGAGCAGGTTAGAGAATATTTCTTAGATCCAAGGAGACCGGAATCATCTGAATCATTGGCGGAGTTGGGGGCCGATACGATTAGAGCCATGGCCCAGATTTATGCCACAGGAGGTGACCTAGAGAAGATGGATAGTAAGACTCAGAACTGGCTTTCTAAATCTCAAGACTCGGATGCACTGGTAGAAATTATGGGAGAGTTGCTACACAGAGAGTCCGCAACTAGAAAATTTGATCACAAGTTCATGGGGCAAATCCATCCACAGGGTGGAAAGGTAGGAATTTTAGCTAACTTGGTCGCTGGTTACATGAATACAAATACGATTGTAAAAGAGGTTTCTTCATCGGAGCACAGAATGGAACATGAAGCTGTTAACTGGCTAGGTGAAATGTTCGGCTATGACAAGGAAAAGTTTAGTGGCAACATTGTCACAGACGGAACTTTGGCAAATATTACAGCTTTATGGGTAGCTAGAGAGAAAAAAATTAAAGAACTAAAAGATGCTGGTAAATGGAAGCCCGGAACGGTGATGCATGTCTTGGTAAACGACATGAGACACTATTCGATAGATAAGGCTTGCGTGATATTGGGAACTGAAAATGTGGTGCTTACTCTTCTTCCCAGAAAGGGATATAAAACAGATTTGGGTGAAGCTCAAAAAGCGATTTGGAAAATAAATAAAAGAGGTGAACAGGTTTTGGCTCTGATTGGTCTTGCTGGAGAAACTGAAACAGCTGAAGTAGATGACTTGGATGAAATGGCCGATCTGGCACAAAAAACACATGTTCACTTTCATGTAGACGCCGCGTATGGTGGACCATTCATTATGTCTAAAAAAGAGAGCTTGTTTAAAGGAATAAATAGAGCAGATTCAATTACAGTTGATCCTCACAAAATGCTCTATGTTCCATACGAAGCAGGGGCCATACTTTTTAAAAATAAAAAAGATCATGCCCTAATTCAAAAAAGCGCGAGGTATTTACAACCGGAAAGTAATAAGGGCTTGCTCGGAAATCCTGAAGATAGAAATTTTGGTTTTGCGGCTAGGGTGGAAGGGTCGATGGGGTCTGGTGGAGTGATGGCCACTTGGGCAACAGAAAAATTGCTTGGTAAAGATGGATTCCAAGCCCTTCTGGATCATACTTTAGAGCTAACTGAGTATTGCTATGGAAGAGTAAAAGCTTCGGATTATCTAAGACCACTTCATGTACCGGAGCTAAATACTTTATTAATTGGACTTTCTAAAAATATTTCCTTGAGTAAAGATGAATATGGTCTGACGATTCGAGAAGTACAACAAGCAGTAGATCAGAAGTATGGTTACTATGTATCGACAAATGATGATGTAGACAATGGACGGGCGGCCTTTAGATTTGTAGCTATGCATCCCTGGACGAATGAAGAGGATGTGGAGGCATTGATAGGCTTCCTCGAATTAGAATTATCTCTGAGACTCCAATGAAAGAAAAACTTAGTAGAATTACAAAACTTACGTCAGACCTTGTAGAAATTAGATCCGAAACAAAAAATCAAGTAAAGGTAGAGGAGGCTTTGGATTTTGTAAGCAGCTATTTGAAGGATTTGAACCTCACAGAAGTGGAGTTTGAAAATAACGGAGTGGTGTCTAAATTGTGGGTGGTGCCGGGGCAAGAGTTTCCTCTGAAAATTCTTTTGTGTGGACATATTGACGTAGTGGATGCTAATGATGATCAATATGTTCCTAAAATAGAGGATGGGATTATGTATGGACGAGGAACAGGTGACATGAAGGGCCACGATGCAGCTATGATCATTGCCCTCAAAGATTATGTAGAAAAAGGTGGAAGTGGAAGTGTAGGGCTTTTGTTAACTGGTGATGAAGAGGTGGGTGGTTTGAATGGCGCAAGGTTTGTTCTGGAACAAGGAATCTCAACAGAACTGGTTTTTATACCCGATGGTGAATTTGACTTCGCAATTGTTGAGTCGGAAAAAGCACCACATCATTTTCATGTCAAAGCGATTGGCCCAGGAGGTCATGCCTCTAAAGCATTTATGATTGATAATCCGATCAATCGACTACTCAAGGTGTATCACGGCATGCAAGCAAAATATGCCGTAGCAACAAAAGAAAAAAACTGGAATTCTACTTTTGAAATGACGACGATCAAAACTGGAGTAAACTCAGAAAATGCAATAGCCTCTGAAGTTGACGCTTGGTTTAGCTGGAGATTTCCCATTGAGCAATTTTCTTTTGAAGAGGGGGTGAACGACATTGTGAATCTATGTGAAGAAAACGGATGTCGTTTAATCACCGAAACAATTAAAGACGCAAACGGTTCTGTGATTGAAAAAGCCGGTCACGGTGGCGGCGAAGGGTGTTTTACAGACCTTAATGACCCTGCCGTAAAGTTGTGGAAGGACGTCACTGAAGGTGTGTTGGGAAGGGGGATTGGAAAAGCAAACATGCACGGGGCAACCGATGGACGACATTTTTACAATAAAGGATCGAAGGTCCTAATTACTTCTGCTAATTCTGGAGGAGCTCATGTAGAAGATGGCGAGTGGGTAGATCTCCAAAGTTTGGCACAGCTTAGTGAAGCAATTGAGAGATATCTTGAACTGGTAGGGTAGCCTGATAAACAAAGATCCTTTCTCTTGACATGGCTGTTACAGCGTGATAACATGCTAATACATGAAAACAGTAGATTATAGGGAGAACTGGAAAAATGAAGATACCGACCGACTATTTCGGGCGGTTCTTAGCCTCAAAAATGAGATCGAGGCCGAGGCTTTTTTCCGTGACTTGATGACAGAGCAGGAAATCCAAACTTTTGCCGAGAGGTTGAAGGTGGCTGAATTACTAGTGGAGAAGGTCTCGTATCGGGAAATCTACAAACGGACAAAGGTAAGTACAGCCACAATCACCAGGATAAATCAGTGGTTGGAACGAGGAATGGGTGGATATAAGCTGGCAATTTCGCGATTAAATTCAAATACTGAACATCAGCATACCAAGACGGCTACCGTTTTGTGATTCGTTTGTTAATTTGAGATCACTAAGACGGTAGAGATACCGTCTTTTTTGTGGTCGAAATTAATCGAAATTTATAAAAATATTAAAAAAATGGAAAAAAATATACGTATCGAAGAGATACAAAAAGAAACATTACTAACTAAAGAAGCTCGGGAAAACCGAAGGCTCATTGATGCCGAAATAGTAAGGAGAAAAGAAATTGGTCTATTGGGAACAGAAAATTTGTCTCCATCCAATCGGGTACTTGATTATCTCGACCGAGTTGAAAACACCGATAACTTTGTTTACGAAATAACAGAAGGGTTGGTAAAGGACAGAGAATGGAAAATAGAACCTAAAATGGTCTTAACGATTCCCGTGGTTGGCATAGGGGGACAAGAGGAAGAGGCTATTGTAAACACTTTAATAAATTTGTTCGACGATCCTATGGTAAAAACGGGGGAAGTCGGAATATTAATTTTGGTAAATAGACCGGCCGGATCGGTGGCGGATGAGACAAATATTCTGGCCGAAGGAGCTATTGATGCACTAGGATTGAATGGGATGGTAATGGATGCCGACATCCCGAAGGATCTGGGTACCACAGATGGTCCATTCGCGAATGAAATGGCATTAATTTCAAATGAGGCACCTATTGGAATTTTGAGAGATATCTTGAATATTTCGGCGATGAAGTTGTGGAAACAAAACAAGTCTTCCCAATTACCGATTTTATTGCAGATGGATGGAGATTTCGAAGGTTTTGCTATTGGTGGATTTAACGAATTGCTTGGGGAATTTAATGATTCAAAGACAAAACTGGTTCAGTGTACAAGTGATTGGGACAGCAAAGAGTTTCGCACAGAGAACGATTGGGGGCTGTGGATTGGGTCGGAATTGATGCGTGAATTACCGCAAATAATTAAAAATCAGATAAATAACGCCAATTTGTCTATCGAGGTGAGAAATCAGCTTATTTTTGGAGAGGCGATTCAGAGAGGAATTCAGGTGCCTCAGGCAGAACGAATGGAGAGTGTCGCCGGCAAAGGAGGCTATGGACTACAGCGATTGAAAGAGGATGAGCTCGACCAAAATATTAGGATATCGGAGAGAGTTGCTCCCGGTGGAGTAAGGACTTCCAATGAGGTGATATTTAAGTGGAGTAACCGAAGGGCCGTCAGATCCTGGATTGATCTTCGCCAGCCACCTATTTCTCAGTGGGTAAATGGTTTTGCGGTCGATGATCTAGTGCGGGGAAAAACGCCTAAAGAAAAAGATTTAGATTCTGGAGATATTGAATTGGCGATTAACCGAACCTTAGCCAGATTTCCTATCCCCAAAAAACTTAATGGGGTTTACGATAATTATCAACTACCAATTCTTGAAGTGCTAGAAAGATATGAGTTAGAGAGATTTAATGTCTCTGAGGAGAAGAAAGGAGAAGACTTGTTTTATCTACAAATAAAACTAGCTTAACCGAATGAAAAAACGAGAAAAAAAGTTCGGTATTGTGGAGGGGTTCTTTAGTGAACCTCTCCCGATATGGTCCGAAACTGAAAGACTTCAAACCGTGGATATTGTGGCTACGAATGCGAGAAATATTAACACATATGTCTACTGTCCTAAGGACGATCCTTATGTCACAAAGAAATATGACATCTTATACCCGGACGCAGAAATCAAGAAGATTGCAAGACTAATAGAGAACTGTGAAAGTCGTGAAATAAACTTTATGTATGGACTTAATCCTAGTATTGAGGGAAGTATCGATCCCGAATTAATCAAGGAAAACACCATGAAGAAGATTACGCAAGTTATGAATGTGGGCTGTAAAAATATTATATTGCTTTTTGATGATATTCCACTAGCCTATGATGTGGTGGATGGTAGTGTGGGGGTAGATAACAACTTTGAAAAAGTGATTCAAATCGTAAATGATATCTATGAGGAAACTCGGGGAATGATTGAAAACTACTGGTTTTGTGGACCAGACTACTGCTTTCGGAAAGAGAGCCCCATAACGATAGCGACGAAGGAATTGAACAAAGAAATTGGGATTATCTGGACCGGTAACACTATCTTCTCTAAAACAATAAGTTTGGCTGATGTGCAGAGAGTAAAAAATATTTTAAGTAAGGATGCGAAGATAATTTTCTGGTCAAACTACCCGGTAAATGATTGCGAGCAAGCAAAAGGGACTTTTAACTTGGGTGGTTTTTATCCCATTGAAAAAGAGGTGATGAGGCTAATTGGTGGGGTAATTGTTAATCCGATGAGGGAGTGTATGGCTAATCTGCCATTTTATGTGACCTTTTCAGATTGGATTGGTAATAATAAATATGAGAGAACTAAAAGCTATCTTTTGGCGATGAAGAAGGCATTGGGAATTGGAAGCAGTACCGGAGAAACTTTGATGCGAATGGCCAGTAGAAATATCGTAGATAACGATCTCGAAGTGGTCTGGGGAAGTCTTGATGTGGAAGTGTCGGCAAAAAATGAGTTTGGAGAAAAGTATCTTGAGGCAGTAATATCGCTAACAGAGGATGTTAAGAGGTGGAAGAGTATCTTAGAAATAATATTAAAAGGAGAAACTATAAAGAAGTCCGACCTTGAAAAGGTTGATTGGTTTCCAACTAAGACATATATCTCCAGATATTTGTCTGAGATTGTCAAAATAATTAACTGTAGAAAAAAACTTTACAGTCGTGACTGCCCCGAAACTATTATTAGAAAATACAGAGGAAGCGAGAACCTTTCGATCTCAGAGGAGGATAATAAGAAATATCTGGATGAGATAAAAAGATTGATCTCTGATGAGCGAAGGGAATTTCTTACTTTTATGAATGACAAAAAGACACCTTTCGGTAAAAGAGCTGAGATCTTGATGAAAAGAAGGTGCGTAAACAGGTTTACCATTAATTAACATATAATAAACATATGCAAATACAAACACTAAAGGGGTTCAGAGATTTTTTGCCAGAAGAGGCAAGAAAACGCCAATGGGTCAAAAGTAAAATGATTGAGGTGGCAGAAAGATGGGGCTACGAACCTATTGAAACACCGACACTTGAGTCTTATTCCCTTTTTAAGGGCGAGGTCGGCGAAGATGAAAAACTATTCTATAAATTTGTGGACAATGGTGGCCGTGAAGTAATGCTAAGGTATGACCAAACAGTCCCAACTTGTCGTTTTGTGGCCAATAATCTAAATTCTTTAACCATGCCTTTCCGGCGTTATCAGTGTCAATCTGTTTTTAGAGCCGAAAATCCTCAAAAGGGACGTTATCGTGATCCTATCCAATTTGATGTCGATATTTTTGGTGTAGCATCGCCGACCGCGGATGCAGAAGTGATGGCCGAAAACCTGGACACTTATTTGAGTTTAGGGTTCAGAAAGCCGGTGGTTCTGATAAACAGTCGGGATTTGATGGTAGGAATTCCATACGAGGCAATTGTCGCTGTAGACAAACTTAAAAAAATTGGTAAGGACGGTGTGATAGCGGATATGATAAATAAAGGAATTGGGAAAGTTCAGGCTGAAATGTATTTTGAACAAGTTCAAAATATTAAACCGGACGAAACCATTAAAACTATTATTTCGTATTTGGAGAAATCGGGGTTTGGTAAAGAGTTTTACAGATTTGAACCGACTTTAGCACGATCCTTTTCGTATTCTCAGGGACCTATTTGGGAAATGGTAATCGAAGACTATACAGCCGGCTCCGTAGGTGGTGGCGAAAGGTACGATGGTTTGATGGAAAGACTGACCGGATTGAAAATTCCCGCGACTGGGATAGGAATGGGTTTTGACCGTACAGTGGAGGCGGCTGACTTACTTGGACTGATTCCAACCAATAAAACATCGACAAAGGTTTTAGTTGTTCCCTTTTCCCCTGACCAAAGGGTTATCGCGATAGAAACGGCTCAATCTTTCAGAGCTGCCGGCATAAACTCTGAGTTATACCCTGAAGACAGTAAAATAGACAAACAGTTGAAATATGGTAACAAAAAAGGGATTCCATATGTAGTAATAATAGGAGCTGACGAAGTCCAGGCCAAGAAAGTGTCCTTGAAAAATATGAAGTCTGGGGAACAAGAAACGGTGTTTGTTGCAGATGCTATTAAGAAATTGAAGGACCTATGACCAAAGAAGTACTGATAAAACAGCTGAGTGACCTCGTGAGATTTAAAACTCTCTCTGGAAATGTAGAAGAAAACACAAAGGCACTAGACTACGTGCAAGAATTAATTGGCCAGGGCTTTGAGATGGAGAGGATAAAAAATGGGAAAGCGGAGGTTTTGATGGCTTCGGTGGTGAAGGGTAACTCACCAAAGTATTGCTACATGGTCCATGTAGACGTGGTGTCCGGAAGGGATGATCAGTTTGAAATGAAGATTGAAGACGGAAAAGCCATCGGACGGGGTACTTGTGACATGAAGTTTTCGATACCCCTAGGAATTTCTCTTTTGAAAGAGGCTAGGGAAAAGCAAATTGATTTTTGCCTGATGATTACCACTGATGAAGAAGTGGGTGGTCTGGAAGGGGCGAAGTTAATCGCGGAAAGAGGATTTTCTCCACAGATTTTAATTGTCCCTGATGGAGGTGAAAATCTAAATTTCGTAGATAAAGCTAAAGGAGTGTGCCAACTAAAGCTAGTAGCCAAAGGAAAACCGGCTCACGCGTCTAGGCCGTGGTTGGGAAAAAACGCGATTGATCCTCTCCTGAAATTGGGTGCTGAGTTGCTGAAGATTTATGGAGAAAACAATCTAACCGAAAGCTGGAAAACAACCATGAACTTTGGGACAATTAGTGGTGGAACTTCGACAAACCAAGTCTGTCCAGAAGCGGAAATGAAAATTGATTTTAGATATCCGGAGACGGACTCAATCGAAAATATTGTTTCGGTAGTGGAAGGAAAGATCAAAGAACTGGGACTTGAAGTTGAGGTCTCGAAACTTTCAACAGGTCTGCCGACGTTTACCGATGTCAATGACCCAGAGGTTAAAAGGTATATTGGGGTGATGGAGGAAGCATTTGGTCAGAAAATAGTTGTAAAACAAACTTATGGCGCTTCGGACGCCAGACATTTTGCAGGGTTAAAATGTCCGGTGCTTATGCACAAACCGCTTGGAGGAGAGATTCACTCGGAGGATGAGTGGATAGATATCGACTCAGTGATGACCTTCTGCGAAGGACTTAAAAAATATCTGGGATTAAATAGCTAGGCGATACGCTTTTGAAGGAATACTTGGAGATCGTCTAGGCTAATTCTTTCTTGGACCATGGTGTCCCGGTCTCTGACCGTCACCGTGTTGTCTTCGAGGGTTTGATAATCGATGGTGACACAGTAGAAAGTGCCGATTTCGTCTTGAGTAAAGTAACGTTTGCCGATGTTGCCTCTTTCGTCTAAGGTAGTGTTTACCTGACCATTGAGAAGGTTAAAGACTTCTTTGGCTTTGGTGCTGATCTCTTCTTTGTTCCCAACCAAGGGGAAAACGGCCACCTTGTACGGGGCTAAGACTTTGGGAAACTTCATAACGACACGCTTCTTTTCGACATCCTCGAAATAGGCGTTCATCATGATAATAGTCAGAAGGCGGGAGAGACCGAAAGTGGGTTCGATGACATGGGGGATAAACTTTTCTTGAGTGTACGGATCAGTGTAGCGAAGATCGACGCCGGATTTTTCGATGTGATTTTTGAGATCGAAGTCAGTGCGATAAGCCAGGCCAAACATTTCTTTGAAGCCCCAAGGGAATTCATATTCGAGATCTTCGGTGCGGGAACTGTAATGACTGAGCTCTTCTTTGGAGTGAGATCTCCAGCGAAGTTTTTCGGCAGGGATACCAACGGACAAAGCAAATTGATACATTTCTTTTTTCCAGTATTCAAAATGGGTTTCCCATTCTTCAGGTTTAACAAAGTATTCAAACTCGGCCAGGTCAAACTCCAGAGTGCGGAAAGTAAACTTACCCATGGTAATTTCGTTCCTAAAAGCTTTTCCTGATTGGGCTAATCCGAAAGGAAGCTTGGGGTGAAGAGAATCCAAGACTTGTTTGAAGTCGACAAACATTCCCTGGGCGAGTTCTCCTCTTAGATAAGCCGTATTTTTGCCTTCGGTAATGATACCGATTTGGGTTTCGAAAAGCTGATTGAAGTTTCTGGTTTTGGTCCAGTGTTGGCTGCCGCATTTGGGACACTCGATTTCGTTGTCTTTGATGATTTTATCCAGCTCCTCCAGAGGTTTGCCTTCGACATTACCGATGTCGGGAAACTTATCCTCTATTAAATGATCAGCTCGGGTACGGTAGTGGCAGGTAAGACAGTCGATCATGACATTGGTGAAGTTCGCCGTATGGCCGGAAGCTTCCCAAACTTTGGGGCTCATGAGAATAGAAGTATCCAAACCAAACATATCCGGACGGGAAGAGACAAAAGTATTCCACCAATGATTGGCTAAATTACGTTTTAATTCGGTACCAAGAGGACCAAAGTCGAAGGTGTTGGCTAGACCGCCATAGATCTCGGAGCCAGGGAAGACGAAGCCACGTCGTTTGGCCAGAGAAATAATTTTATCGAGAGTAACTTGATTGTCCATGATGGATAAATTATACTTCAACCCAATGCGGGCGGACGCGGGGGTCCGCCCCTACAAAAGATGACTTCAAGGACGGTCCTTGAAGGCTTGGGTTTGATAAATCAAACCCCTACATCGCAATGACGAATGCGTCCAGATGGATCCCCGCATTCGCGAGGATGACAAATGATACATAATAATCGGGCGGACGCGGGGGTCCGCCCCTACATGGGGAAATTATTTGGCGGAAGAGAGGCGGAGGTCGATGCGCTCCATATCGCGAGGGAACATGGAAGCTTCACGGACGTTCTTGAGACCTAGTATATACATGGTGATGCGCTCGGCGCCGAGAGCGAATCCACCTAAGGGAGGTGAGCCGAATTTGAATGCTTGGAGATACAAAGCGACATCTTCTTCTTTGAGTCCCCATTCATGAACGTTTTTCAAAATAGTTTCGTAATCGTTTAAGCGTTGACCCCCGGAAGACCATTCAACCCCACGGCAAAGAAGGTCGACACTGAGGGCATATTCAGGGTCGGCCGGGTCAGGGTAGCAATAGAAAGGTTTCTTTTTGGTAAGAAAATGAGAAACAAAGACAAGGTCGGAACCTTTTTCTTCTTTGGCCCAAGCGCAGATCTCGCGTTCGTCATCCGGGGCTAAATCTTTTTCGGTACGACAGTCGCGACCGGTGCGCTCAAAAATTATTTCTTGAGCATCGCGAAGCTTGATGATGGGAAATTTTTCAGACATTAAGGGAATGGTGGCGTTGAAAAGAGCCAATTCCTTTTGACAGTGCTGTTGGACTTCATCAAAAATATATCTAACGACATATTCTTCCATGTCCAGTACCTCGTCAACTGATTCGATAAAGTTGAACTCGGCATCTAAGCTAACCGCTTCAGTGAGGTGGCGGGTGGTGGCCGATGGTTCGGCCCGGAAAATATGATTGACACTAAAAACTCTTTCGAAAGCAGTGGTAAGAAGAGATTTGTAGAGCTGGGGACTTTGGGAGAGATAGGCTTCGTGATCGAAATAATCAACTTTAAAAACTTCAGAACCGCCTTCGGGGACGGCATTGATGATGGAAGGCGCTTGGAATTCAAGAAAATCTTTTTCCATCAAAGCCCTGCGAAAAGCGTCGATGACCACGGCCTGAACTTTGAAAATGGCTTGAATCTTGGGATGACGAAAGGACAGAGAGCGATAATCGAGAAGGGTGGGCAACTCAACTTCTAAAGTTTCCTTGCTCATATCGATTGGGAGCTCGGCTGAGTGTGATAGAACAGCAAGTTTGAGAGCTTCGATTTCAACTGTGCCAGTTGTCAGATCGGGATTGATCATTTTTTCGGGACGTGCCTTGACTAGTCCTTCAATACTCACGACATCTTCGAGCTTGAGTGAACCCAAAAGATCCCCGGTGCCAACTATTTGGATTAGACCGGTACGATCTCGAAGATCGATAAAGACAATTTTGCTGTGATCACGCTTGGTATTGACCCAACCTTTGAGGGTGATGGTTTCGCCAATTTTATTGATAGTGTCTTCGACCAGTGTTCGTTCCATGGGGATAATTATAGCGCAAGGGTGGAGTGAGACCTGCCTGCCGGCAGGCAGGTTGCCTGGTCTTCGCAATGACAACTGGTGGTAGAATGATATGGCTTGAGTAATTTTGAAGGATTGATTAAGAGTTTGGGTCCGGAGAGGGTTAAGTTAGATGAGCCCTTGTCTTCTCACACAACGTTAAAAATAGGTGGTCCGGCCGACTTATTTTATGAAGCGAAAAATTCGGGTGAGTTGATAAAAGCGGTGCGATTGGCCAGAAGTTTTGAGGTACCGGTAACGGTGATTGCAGGGGGAAGTAATGTATTGGTAGGTGATTTGGGAATCAGGGGGTTGACCGTTGCGAATAGGGGCGGAAAGATAGAGATACGAGAGAAAAAATTTTTGGGTTTTCGAAAAAACAAAGTAATTGAAGTTGACTCAAGATGGATGGTGTCCAACAAAGGCACGATGAAATATGATTTTTCCGATTTGGATTATGATGAAAGTGATTTTCCCGAAGTGGAGGTGTCGATAGGCAGTGGTGTAAATTTGCAGTTGGCGATGGATAAACTCTTCGATGAGGGCATTACCGGACTACAATGGTACGCCAGAATTCCTGGTTCACTTGGAGGAGCTGTATTTAACAATATTCATGGAGGGAATCATGTATTTTTTGAAATTGTTAAAGACGTGGTGGTGCTGACACAACATGGAGATGTAATGAAGATTCCTGTGAAGAGCATGCGCTTTGAATATGATAAATCGCGACTTCAGACATCAGGAGAGATTGTTTTGGAGGTAGTTCTTAATTTGAGAAAAGGAGATGTGGAAAAGGCGAGGATGGTAGCAGAAGAATGGAAAAAAAGAAAATCTAGCCAGCCGATGAATTCAGCCGGATGTGTGTTTAAGAACATTTCTGAAGAAGATAGAGTGATACTTGGATATCCTACTACAACCATTGGATACATAGTCGAACATATTTTGAATATGACCGGGTATAAAGTGGGTGGGGCGATGATATCGGAGTTCCATCACAACTTTATTGTGAATACGGGTGAGGCGACGGCGAGAGATTATTTGATGGTTAGAAACGAAATTGTGCGTAGAGCAAAGGAAGCTATTGGGCTTGAACTGGAAGATGAGATAATATATTTAGGAGAATTTGATTAATAATTTAAACAATTAAATTGAATGGAGTATTGAGAATTACAGGTGGTAGAAAACTGGAGGGAACGGTAACTCCGATCCCAAATAAAAATAGTTTGGTGGCGGTTCTACCTGCCTCCATTCTTAGCAATGAAACGGTGACGTACAAAAATGTGCCAGGAACTAGTGATGTGGTGAAGATTTTGCAGATCCTCAAACTGTTGGGAGCAGAAGTTGATCAAAGCGTGGAAGGTGAAATAAAAATAAATTGTTCCGGGGTAAAGCGGTATAGAGTGGATCAAACACTAGGCGGACAGTTCCGAGCCTCTTTAATGTTTGCCGGACCATTGCTCGCCCGATTCGGGGTGGCGGAGATCCCCTTGCCCGGTGGTTGTGATTTGGGAATGCGGTCGATTTCGGCACATTTGGACTCCTTTAAGAAAGCCGGAGTGAAATTTGAGTATGCAGAAGGTTATGTAAAGTTTACCGCACCCAAGAGGTTGGGGAAGTCATTTGATATTTGGCAACTGGAAGCGAGTGTGACAGCATCAGAAAATTTGATGATGTATGCGGCCGGTACGAATTCCGACTTTGTGATTATTGATGCCGCTTGCGAACCCCATGTGAGTGAGCTGTTAAGAATGCTGAAAAGTATGGGGGCAGAAATTGACGGGATAGGATCAAATAGGGTGACGATAAAAGGGAAGAAGAGACTAAAGGGTGCGGTCTACGAGCCCGGTCCCGACTTCGTTGACGTGGCCGGTCTGATAGTGGCGGCCGTAGTAACTGACGGTAAGATTCGTATAAAAGGGGCAAATATTCCTGAGATAGTGAACGGAATGATCAACTGGTTTGAACTTTTTAATATAAAAATTGACAGAGATGGCTTGGACTTGATTGTCAGTAAAAACGGAGAATTGGTCATAGACACAGTGAACTCCGGCATACCATTGGCTGCACCAGGATTACCCAAGCTTTATCCAAGACCCTGGCCGGGATTTCCGGTGGATGCGATTCCGGTGATGGCTGTACTGGCCAGTAAAACCAAAGGAAGACTACTGTTAAAAAACTGGATGTATGAATCGGGGCTAGAATTTGTAAGAGAACTGAACGCGATGGGAGCGGATATATTTGTTTCCGACCCGGAGAGGGTAATAGTGACGGGACCAGTAAAATTTAAAGGTGGAGTAATTGTTTCGCCCAGCGTGATTCAAGCTTGTAAGGCTATCTTTATTGCAGCTCTGTGTGATCCGGTAACTACGGAAATACATGGAGTGGATATTCTAAGGAGGAGATATCCTAACGTGTTCGAAACCTACACCAGACTAGGGGCAATCATCGAAAGGGTGGATGACTAAAGTTTTACACGAGATTCCATATTTTTCTCAATGGGAAACAAAAGAGCTGGCAAATGATTTCTTGAATAGAAAAATAACCGCTAAGGATGATCCAAAGTGGATGGATTCGGGAGCAGACTCTCCTGAAGAGTATGAAGACTGGAGCTGGAATATTTGCGGTATGGCTTGTCTGAAAATGATTCTGGTCAAAAAATTTGGTGGAAACTATCGGACAGTTGAGCTAGCCAAGAAATGCGAATCATACGGCGGTTATAGACAATATGAAAATAAAATTGATGGTTTGTTTTACCACCCCTTTTGTAGATTTCTGTCGAGTGAGTTCAAAATAAAAACGAAGGTATATAGATTCTTTTTAACTTTAGAAGGAATAAAGAGGGAGGTGAAAAAAGAGCGCCATTTTATAGTTTCCGTGAATCCGGCAATTAAATGTGCGAAAAACACTCCCAAGTACAAAGGGGGGCACTTGGTGTTGATTACTGGATTTGATGAAGAAAAAAGAACCCTGATTTTGCATAATCCTTCGGGTTTATACGGTGAGTCTCAAGAAAATTATGAAATATCCGAAAAGGATTTTAAAAAATTCTTTGCCGGTAGAGGGATATTAGTGTACTAAAATAAAACAATGAATCCAAAAAAAGTGATGGTGGTATATGGGGGAGTGAGTCCGGAACATGATGTGGCGGTAGTGACGGCGTGGCAGGTAATGCATGCTTTGAAAAAGGCAGGTTTTGAAGTGATGCCAGTCTATATCAGCAAGGGTGGAAGCTGGTATTTGGGGGATGATAAGTTCCTTGATTCCAAGTCGTATCAAAATAACAAGAAACTTATCAGTGGAGCAAAAGAAATAATACTCTCGCCGGAATCGGAGCGAGGGGTCCTCCAGAAAGGTTGGTGGAACTTTGGAATGACGGAGAAGCAGCCCGATGTTATCTTCCCCGTGGTGCATGGTCGGGGTGGAGAAGATGGGACACTTCAAGGGCTCTTTGAGATGTCCGGTATTCCTTACGTGGGTTGTGGGGTGACGGCGAGTGCTGTGAAGATTGATAAATATTTGGCTAAGATAATTGCAAAGTCGATCGGTATAGATGTCTTACCTGACAGACTGGTGGTAAAGGGAGAGAAGATGATGACGGCAGAAAGAAAAGAGATGAAATTTCCGGTAATGGTGAAGCCGGTAGGACTAGGATCGAGTATAGGCCTATCCCGTGTGGAGAAAGAAAAAGATTTGAACGACGCCCTGGAAGTTGCTTTTTGTTATGACCGAAGGGTAATAATTGAAGAAGCTCTCTGTGATTTTGTAGAGGTAAATATTTCAATCATGGGAAATGGTCCCTATGAAGTATCTATGACGGAGCACCCTATGGCCAGCAGTCAAGTATTATCTTTTTCTGATAAATATGAAGGTCAGGTGAAACAAAAAGGTATGGCTGGTGCCAAGAGACTCATTCCAGCCGATGTGAAACCAGAAGTAATTAAGAAAATTGAGAAGTATACAGTGGACTATTTCCGAGCCATAGGGGGAAAAGGAATTGCTAGAGTGGATTACATGGTCTCGAAGTCCGGCAAGATTTATTTTAACGAAATAAATACCATGCCGGGATCGCTCGCCTTTTATCTCTGGGCAGCCAGTGGGGTTAGCTTTGAAGAACTGGTAAAAAGACTAGTAAACTTTGCTTTGGAGGAAAAAAAGAGTAAGAAGAGCCTGATAAATACTTTTGAAAGTAATATCTTGGCCGGGTTCGCAAACCTGGGGTTGAAGGGCGGAAAGGTTTAAAAGTGGATTATCTTATAGTTATCTGATAGCGGGAGATAAAAGCGGATATTTTGCATATTTTCCCCAATTCCATCAACTGTTTGCTTGGATGGTATAATTCAGCTATGTCTGACTTATTGAATGACCAATATAAATATTTTGAAAAAAATCGGGATATCCTTGTAAAAAAATATCCCAATAAGCACATAATTATAAAGGATTCAGAGGTCAAAGGTGCCTACAATACTGAAAAAGAGGCATATGATGTTGCAATTTCTCAATATTCCTTGGGTACCTTCCTTATACAGCAATGTCTGTCTGAGAAGAAAGAAGATGTCGCTGTTTTTCATACCAGAGCCATCTTTAACTAAAGGTGGCAATCAAGGAATTTCAGGCATTGACTACAACTTTTTCAGGTAAGGCTAATACACTAGTGAATGAGGTGGGAATAGCTATACCTACTACAAATTTACGCAAAGTCCATTCGCATAGATATAAAGCAATTTGGGATACTGGAGCAACTAATTGTGTTATTACTAGTAAGGTTGTAGGTGATTTAGGAATATTGCCTTTTTCTAAAAGGAAAGTCGCAGGTATTAGTGGAGAAGTTATAGCAAATGTTTATTATGTTGACATTTTTCTACCTAATGGTGTGTGTGTAACCGACATCGTAGCTTTTGAGACTCCAGATTTAGTTGGAGAACCTGAAATGTTAATAGGTATGGATATCATAGGATTGGGAGATTTTTCTGTTACTCAGGCAAACGGCCATACGGTAATGTCATACAGAATTCCGTCAATCAAAGATATAAACTATGCTGAAGAAGCTAAAATATTAATGGATCGCTTTACTACTAAAAATGTAGCTGCAAGCAAAAAACAAAGAAACAGAGAATTAAGAATTCTTGCAAAACAACACAAAAGGAGTGGAAAGTAGCTCAGCAATTTTTCCTGATAGCTCATCAATGAGATCAGAAATGTGATGGTGAGAGTTTTCAATACAGGATTGCCGCGGGGTACCTCGCTATGACATTGGAGTTTTTTTGATGGATTCCGGATCAAGTCCGGAATGACAGATAGTGGTTTAAATTAGAAAATGTCGGGGAGGTCGTTTTCGAGTAGTATCCAATCGAATTCCTTGGATAGTTCGTCAATCAAGGGCCAGAGGTTTGTGGGGTTGGGGATATAGGAGACGTGGATGTTACCAGATGGATTCCCGATCAGGTCGGGAATGACAGGTTCTTGGGCTGGATTGCCGCGTATCGGGCGGACACGGGGGTCCGCCCCTACAGGGGAGGATAAAAGGCCTTGTTCGAAACTGAGAGTACGGAGGGATTTGCCGACGAGAATGAATTTATCGAAAACGCCGGAGGCGAGTTTGCCGATTCTTTGATGGACTTCAACAGTTCTAAGACCAAGCTCGACAATGCCGGGAGTGATGAGGACTTTTTTCCCTGGCAGTTTGGAGAGATCATGGATCAAAGAAGTCAAACCTTCTTCGTTACTGGAGAAAGCGTTGTCGATGAGAGTGGCCTTATTAATTTTCTTGAGCTCCAAGCGGTGGGGAGATGAAGAAATTTTGGTCACTTGTTGGGAAATAATGTTGTTCGGAACTTTGAGCATCATGGCCATCGAAATAGCGGCGGTGAGATTGTAAAGATTGCTGGTACCAAAAAGAGATGAGGAGTAGGAGTAGGATTTATCTTTGTGAACTAGGGTGAACCTTAGACCTTGGAAAGAAAGAGAGTAACCACTAACGTAATAATCCGCTTGAGAGTTGGTAAGAGAATAGGTCTTGACATTCTTGTATCGGGGCAGAGTAATCCAACTGGCAATGTTGGTGTTATCCAGGTTGACTAAGGCATTGGAGGGGTTGACGGCATCTATTAATTCGAATTTGGCTAGGGTGGTGTTGCCAATATTCTTGAACCGTTCGAGATGCTGAGTACCAATGGCGGTCAGAATAGCATATTTGGGAGGTACCATGCGACATATTTCGGCAATTTCTCCACAAATATACGCTCCCATTTCGCAAATAAAAAACTTGGTTCTTTTGAGTAATTCAAAATCGACAACCTTAGCAATGCCAAAAATGGTATTGTAACTTTCCGGAGTTTTGAGGGTTTCTTGATAACCGGAGAGAATAGTGAAAAGAAAATCTTTTACCGAAGTTTTGCCAAAAGAGCCGGTGATGCCGATGACGGTAAGGTCTGGACTGCCGAGAACTTCTTTTCTGATACGGTTGATTGTCCTTCGACGATGAATTCTTTCGAAAGGGGTGATGATAAGAATGGCGGCGAAGAGAAAGACAAAGGGCTCGATGAAAAAGAGGATGGCAGAAAAGGGAAAGACAATAAAAAACTTATAGATGATGGAGAGGAGAAGTAGTAATCCAAAGAGGATGTAGGAGATAGCCATTAGACGTCTGACTTTTTGAGTTAGTGCTAAGGGTTTTTTGGTGGAGACGAAATAAGTGAACGGATGAGTAAGCCACCACTTAAGAAACCTGCCGGTGGAGTAGCCTTCTTGTTGGAGAATGGTGAGCTGTGTTTTGATGGGGTTAAGCATACTGGAGGTCGATTATTTGATTTAGATTTTCAATTAGTTGTTTGGGATGAGTAAGGTAGATGAGATGGTTGGCACCATAAATCACATGGAGATGGCTGTCCGGAATATTTTCGGCCAGATATTTGCCCATATAGGGAATAACAAAATCCTCACTGCCCCAAATAATATCGACAGGGGCTTTGACCTGATTGAGGAAAGGTTTAAGATCGTAAACGACAATCTTTTGGAGAACACGTCTTTGGTACTCGGTCGAGTTGCTGTAGTCTCGGGGAGTATACCAACCCAAAAAGCGCTCGAAACTGTGTTTGGGTAGAATGGAGAAGAGGGGACGAAGAACTTTGGCCAGAAGAATCTTGAATTTAGCCGATTTGGACCTTTCTCTGACGACTGCTGGAGAGATAAGAATAATTGACTTTAAATCGCTTGGAAACTTGAGGGCATAATCTAGTGTGACCTGACCACCGAATGAGTGACCGCACAGAGTGAAACGGCTGAGTTTTAATTTTTTAGTAAACGCGTTGACAAATAAAGTGTATTCGGGGATGTTGGGGTTGTTCGGTAGGGGAGCTGTGGAACCAAAACTAGGAAGGTCGAGGAGGATGATTCGTAGATCAGGGTCTAGTTGTTTGGCAATTGGGATCCAGAACTTGAGGGATGAGCCCCAACCATGAAGGATAACGAGGGTGTCAGCCTGTTTGGCGTTGAATACTTCGTAGTTTGTCAGAACGCCGTCGACCACAGTTTGCATTGAGGTGATTATAAATGAATAGTGTCACAGTGCCACAGTGTCACGCGGAGAAGGGGGTGATAAAATTACGCATATGGAGAGCTATGATTTTAAAAAGATAGAAAAGAAATGGGCGCAGAAGTATGAGGAATTTTCAGGTTACAGAGGAATAGACGTGGAAAACGATAAAGAAAAGTTTTATATGTTGACCGAGTTTCCCTACCCTTCCGGATCGGGACTACATGTAGGGCATGCTTTTGCCATGACAGCGGCTGATGTTTATGCTCGATTCCAAAGAATGCAGGGAAAGAATGTGATGTTTCCCATGGGGTGGGATGCTTTTGGGCTACCGACAGAGAACTTTGCCATAAAGAGTGGAAAAAACCCTAAAGAAATAACCAAAGAAGTGACTGATAACTTTAGATACCAGATGAAGAATTTGGGATTTTCTTTTGACTGGGATAGGGAGATTAATTCGACCTCGCCGGAATACTATAAATGGACACAGTGGATATTCACAAAACTATTCGAAAAAGGATTGGCTGAGAAGAAAGAAATGCCGATTAATTGGTGTCCGAAAGATAAAATTGGTCTGGCTAATGAAGAGGTAATTGACGGAAAGTGTGAGAGATGTGGTACTGAAGCGGAAAAAAGAACTATTTCCCAGTGGGTGGTAAAAATAACGGATTATGCCGACAGACTAATTAATGGGCTTTACGATACCGAGTTTATCGAGAAAGTAAGGGCGGCGCAGATAAACTGGATTGGGAAAAAGGAGGGGGTAAAGATCAGGTTTAAAATTAAGAATAAGGAAATAATTGGATGGATTCCCGATCAGGTCGGGAATGACAGCAAGGAAGCAGATTTCGATATTGATGAGATCGAGGTGTTTACTTCCAGGCCGGATACGTTAGAGGGGGCAACTTTCTTGGTGCTCGCACCAGAACATCCAATTGTTCAAGAACTCAGGAACTCAAGAACTCAAGAACTCAAGAAAATTGAAGAGTTTTTGGCAAGTATTAAAAACAAGACTGAGATAGAGAGAACTGATCTGACAAAAGAAAAGAGTGGAGTCTTTACCGGTTTAACTGCGATTAACCCGATTACCGGAAAAGAAATACCGGTGTGGACAGCTGATTATGTACTGATGAGCTACGGAACCGGAGCGATTATGGCGGTACCGAGCCATGACGAGCGTGATAAGGAATTTGCTTTGAAATATAAGTTGCCGGTTGATGATGAATACATACCGGATGAAAAGATGATTGGTGAGGTGATACGAAGGGGTGTGGGAGATAAAGCGGTTACGTATCACTTGAGAGATTGGATATTTTCCAGACAACATTACTGGGGAGAACCTATCCCCATGGTCTACTGTGAGAATTGTGCGATGGACGTGGTGGATACGGGCGGACGCGGGGGTCCGCCCCTACAGGGAGGGTGGCAAGTTGTTCCGTTGGAACAATTACCGGTGGTTTTACCGGAAGTGGAAAAATATTTGCCAACCGATACGGGAGAGTCACCCTTAGCCAATATTAAGGAATGGGTGGAAACAACCTGTCCGAAGTGCGGAGGTAAAGCTAAAAGAGAAACTGATACGATGCCAAATTGGGCCGGAAGTGATTGGTATTTTTTACGCTATTGTGATCCACATAATACCGACGTTTTAGCGGACCAAAAGAAAATGGAGTATTGGCTACCGGTAGATGTTTACGTGGGTGGAGATGAACATAATACATTGCATTTACTTTATTCGAGATTTATTTACCAGTTCCTGTGGGATCTCGGAGTTGTTCCAAAAAATATTCCGGAGCCATACAAGAAAAGGGTATCTCACGGAGTGATCCTTGGTCCGGATGGGAACAGAATGAGTAAAAGTAAAGGAAATGTAATTGTTCCAGACGAGTTTGTGGAGAAATATGGAGCCGATTCTCTCAGAACCTATCTTATGTTCATGGGACCGTTTGATGCGACTATGGCTTGGAACGAGAGATCGTTAATTGGGGTCAAAAGATTTATCGAAAAATTCTATAACTTGATTGGAACATATGCCGGGAAAGATACAGTATCGGACGTTGAAAGTAAACGAATACTTAATAAACTAATCAAACGAGCCGATGAAAATCTGGTGGCCTTTAAGTTTAATACGGTGATTGCGAAACTGATGGAGACAGTAAACGCTTTGTCGAAACCAGGTTTTCGGGTAAACGCCGATGACTTGGGTTCGATGATCAAGGTATTGGCACCGTTTGCTCCCTTTGTAGCGGAAGAATTGTGGGAAAAAATTGGAGGAGAGTTTAGTCTTCATGGTCAGCCATGGCCGGAAGTCGATGAAAAATATCTGGTGGATGAAAAAGTAAAAGTCTCGGTGGCGATAAATGGAAAAATGAGAGCAGTGATAGAAGTAGCCGCCGGTGCCGAAGAATCCGAAGTAGTTACCTTGGCCAAACTGGAGGAAAAAGTGGCTAAATACTTGAATGAAGGAAAGATTTTGAAAACAATTTATGTGAAAGATCGGATGCTCAATTTTGTGATGGAATAGTAACCATTCACGAGTTACCAACAGTTCGTCATTGCGACCTGCCCGTCCGGCAGGCGGGGCGTAGCGCGGCAATCCAGAAAAGGGATGGATCGCCACGGTTTGTACCCACTTCGGGGTATCTATAGAAGTCAAAACTCGCGATTACATAGTTTTTATTGTCAAACCCTGAACGGTTACTGGAATAGTATTTTGTTTTCGGGTAATGTTTGGTATAGTTAAGTTATGAATAAATTACAGCTTGAGGAGAAGGTAGCTATCTTTGAGGGGAGAAACATTCGTAGGGTGTGGGATGGAGAGAAAGAGCGGTGGTTTTTTTCGGTGGTGGATATTGTGGGAGTGTTGACAGAGAGTGCTGACTCTAGAAATTACTGGAAAGTATTAAAAAGTCGTTTGAAAAATGAGGGTAGTGAGGTGGTTACAAAATGTAACCAACTGAAAATGATAGCTTCTGATGGCAAAAAATACCTAACTGATGTGGCCGATATGGAAACAGTTTTTCGACTCATTCAATCTGTGCCAAGCCCGAAAGCAGAACCAATAAAATTGTGGCTGGCTAAAGTTGGACATGAGCGAATTCTGGATATTTCTGATCCTGAGCGATCTGTAAACAGAGGGCGTGAATATTGGCAAAAAATGGGCAGAAGTGAAAAATGGATTCAGCAAAGAATGATGGGGCAGGAAACGAGAAATAAGCTGACGGACTACTGGGCGACTCATGATGTGAAAAAGAGCGAGGAATTTGCGATACTGACTAACTTGATCCATGAAGAATGGACGGGATTGACTGTTAAAAAACATAAAGAGTATAAGAGTCTTAAAACTCAAAATCTGAGAGATCATATGAGTGATGCGGAGCTGATATTTACGGCTTTGGCGGAACTTTCGACACGAGAAATTGCAGAAACCGTAGAGGCAACTGGATTTGGAGAAAATAAAGAACCAGCAATTAAAGGAGGGAGAATTGCCAAAAATGCGAGGATCGAACTGGAGGAGAAAACAGGGAAGAGTGTGGTGACCTCCAGGAATTTTTTGGGACAAAAGAAAAATGTGGACAAACTTCTTGACCAATAACAAAGACACGTCTGAAAAAATTGTGATGATAAGGTAATAATTCTGGTATTATTCTTGTATGTCAGAAAAAAAATCCGGTTTACAAACTATCTATGCACCTATTTTGGTGCTATTGCTAATTGTGGCGTCTTTCTATGTAGGAAGGCTATCTTCTCAGGTTGAGGGGTTAAAGAATAACGTGGCTGAAGCAGATACCACAGCTCCTGTTCCTGCTGGAAATCAAGTAGCGCCAGCAGCGGGTGAGAGAAAATTGGATGTGGCAAGTCTTAAAGCACGGGCCAAAAACTTGGGTCTTAATACCGGTAAGTTTGACCAATGTTTGGATGGTGGGACGACTGTAGCTAGAGTGTCGGCTGAGCAAAAAGAAGGTTCCGCTTTGGGGGTGAGTGGAACACCATCATTCCTGATTAACGGAATCCTTTTGGTAGGAGCGCAGCCACAGTCTAGTTTTGAAAGCGTGATCGAGGCTGAGTTAAAAGATGGTACAGGTGATAAAGCCGCGGCGGCTCTGGGAGAAGATGGAAAAAGACTCACGTTGAAATTGGCCGACAGCTATATTGATGGTCCCGCAAATGCAAAAATCAAAATGGTGGAGTTTACCGATTTTGAATGTCCCTATTGCGAGAAAGCTTTCCCTACTGTGAAAGCAGTTATGGATAAATACAAGGGTAAGATAAGCTTGGAGTACAAGAGCTTCCCACTATCCTTCCATTCCAGCGCCCAGAAGGCGGCTGAAGCGGCTCTGTGTGCCGGAGAACAGGGTAAGTTCTGGGAGATGCACGACGATCTATTTACGGCGGCGAAGTAAACTTGTTTGGTTTCAAAAAAGTTGCCAAGGGTAAAGATAATACTGGTCCTTAGGAGTTCCAAGTAGTGCTACAACAAGGCCTGGTTTGGATTTGTATTTAGTGGCAAACTGCGTGAGGTGTTTGGAGGAATATTGCACAAAATTGGTTTTGACCTCGATGGGAGTGAGACCTGTTGGTAGATCGAGAATAAAGTCAATTTTTTGACCAGATTTGGTTCGCCAAAAATGGATATTGTGGCGACCATGGAGTTTGACCAGCTCGCTAAAGATATTGGTTTCGAGAATATTACCAAGGAGAGTAGGGGCAAAACCATCCAACCAAAGAAGTGATTGTAGGCCGGAGTCTAGGAAAAAGATTTTGGGATTTTTACTGATTTCGACACTGGGACTATGACTATATGGAGTGATTAACTTGATAATAAAAGTCTCTTCGAGAATCGACAAGTATTTGTGAATAGTGGGTTGAGAAATGCCTGTTTCGCGGGAGAGGGCGGCTATATTTAAAAGCTGGCCTGATTGGAATGATAACACTTTGAGCATACCGTTGAATTTGGTGATGTCTGTGATATCAGCTAGATCGCGGATATCTTTGCGGACATAGGTGTCAATTAGCTGGAGGAGGTGTTGTTGTTTTTTGACAGTATCCGGTTCAAGGACAATTTTGGGATAGCCACCATACGTGACAAATTCGGCGTAAAGCCTGCCAATATATTTGATACCGGAGGAACTCAGATTTATAATGTTTTTATACTCTGATTCTTTGAAGATAAGAAATTCGGCAAATGAGAGGGGGAAAACTTCAAATTCGATAGTGCGACCGGCGAGGGAGTTGGTGAACTTGGTTTTGATGTCGAAAGTGGATGAGCCAGAGACGATAAGATGAATATTTTTGTAGTGGTCGGCAATAATTTTGAGAAACGAGCTGGGATTGTCTAAATATTGAATTTCGTCGATAAAGACGAAGATGTTTTCGTCTTTTAGATAGCCCTTATTTGCTAGGTCAGCAATAAAAGTGTCTGTTCCTTGGTTGAGGAGGGAGAGAAGATTGGGGAACTCGAGATCATAATAGATGGTTTTATGACCTTGCTCGGTGAGATAGTTGTCGATATAGCGCAATATGTGGGTTTTGCCAACCTGACGAGCACCCAGGAGAACGAGAATTGTTTCGTCACCTAGATATGGTTGTATTTGATCAAATACACTTCTCTTGTATAACTGCATTTGATTATAAGTATAACTGATGATAAAGTGTATGTCAATAGGAGTTGTGTTTTATGGCTGGGGTGGGGCTGGAGGAGTGGTGGTGGCAGGAGCGGGACTGCTACTGCCGGGTGCGGGAGGGACGGGGGGTGGAGCAACTGTCGGGTGGATGGTGACTAGGGCGGCTGAGAAGGAGGTACTGGTAATGGGGTCGGCTGAATAAACAATGACAGAGGAGCCAACTTTAAGATCTGAAAGAGCCATCTTTATCGGTCCTGTTTGGTCGAAGCTACTTAATTCAGTGTCGCTCGTGAGACTGATGGTGTAGATTTTGTTGACTGGTGCAGTGGGAGGGGTTGCTCCCATGGCAGGAGGGGCGAAGGAAGAAACAAAGCCACTGACTTTGATAGTATTACCAGAAACCTCGGTGATAGGGCCGGAGAGACTGTTGCTCTCGAGTTGTTTGGAAATGGCAATGGCTTGAATATCGCGATTGCTGGTGAAGCGAAGGTCGTCGGCCAAGCTGATATTGACAGTTTCGCCGATACTAAGATCTTTGAGAGTGATCGCTAATTGATTAGCTATCGGTGGAAGAGGAGGAGTATTGGTAGTGGGGGATTTGAAGGCGTAGGGAATATTGGGGATGGGCTGGGTAATACTAGTGGTATCGGTAATGGCGACTTTGAAGCTGAGAACTTTACTATCGGTGTTGGGGAGAGTTTGGGCATTGACTTCGACGATGAGGGAGTTGCTGGATTTACCTGTAATCTTGGCTGAGGAAAGATTGGTGATAGGGAAGGATAGGTAGAGAGCATCGGGGTTAAGAGTAACTTTGGTGGAGGCAGGAGAAGTCTTGTTGGACTTCGGTAAAGAGATTAGATTGTTTTTGAGTGCGAGACTACCCATGTAACCAAGAAGAATGATAATAACAATCACGGCGATGGCGATAATGATGTTTAGAGGATCACGTTTACTGGAGTTTTCCATGATGAGATTGAAATTTTATTTTTTTAATTCTTGGATAACCTGCTTGAGCTCTTCGATTTGCTGTTGTTGATTGTCGATGGTCTGCTGTTGTTTGTCGACTTTACCTGAAAGCTCGTTCAATTTTTTCAAAATATCCACCCCATCAACAATTAATTTTTTGGTCTCAATCAGCCCCTCTTTGAATTTGCTGATAAAATCAGTAGTGATGCTTTGGAGAGAGACTACTTGGACTTGCTGTTCTTGGATGGCTTTGATTACAAGTGGAACAATCTTGTCATACTTAAGACCAAGAGTGCCGTCTTTGTTATCAGTAACCACCACTTCAGGTAAGATTGGTTGTACTTCTTGAGCAATGAAGCCAATTTGTCTGGTTTTCTCTAAGGATCTTTCGGGAAACTCATCTGATCGCCAGTCAAAAAAAACAGGGCGGAGCTGTTTTACTTTTTCAAGGGCATTGTCAAGATTAATAATATTTTTCTTGAATTTGATATCAGAGGAACCACTGACAAAACTGCCAGTAGCATAACCACTACCTGAAACATAAAGATCATAAGTTGCAGTACCAGCATCAACATATACACCATAACCATTTAAGCTAGATCCATACACGCCGGCGTTGTTGGTGCTGATGCCATAGACGCCACCGTTGGTGCCACTGCCATAGATGGCATAGTTGGAGTTCCCAGCACCCCCAACACTTAATTTTGATAGTGGCCCCGTCGTCCCGATGCCGACGTTGCCTGAAGTATCTATAACCAATCTTTGAGTACCGCTAGGACCAACATCATCCGCAATAACAAATTTATTTCCTATTGATTGATCTATTCCTACAGACCATTGGTCTTCTGTATTCTTAAAGCTCACCGCTGCGTCAAGAGCAGCACTACGTTCAATCAAAAGCTGATTATTTGCCGCACTAGAATAAATATGAAGTGATGTACTCGGCCCCGTCGTGCCGATGCCGACGTTGCCAAGATCTGCCCCAGCTCCACCAATAATTGTCATTCTGATAGCACTTGTATTACCTGTGTAGAAATACATATTGTCAGTAGATGTGCCTGAGGCAAGACCTAAACTACCACCAGCTGAACTTACCGAGTATGTACCTGTCCCAATACTAGTATTTTGATAGTTACCTGCAGATACATGTTGTAGTGTAATGCCGTCTGTCCTTCCCGCACCAACCAATCTAAAATCAGAGTCACTCATTATGTCAAGTGCGTAACTTGGCGCCGTCGTGCCGATGCCGACGTTGCCGGCCTCATTTCCACCCGAAAAATTAGTTTGTAATAAAATATGTCCGGGGACACCTGTACCTATACCAGTAGCTCTGACTCCAGCATCAATATACAGATTTCCACCATTGGAAGTGACGCTTGTCGAATTACCAGCATAGATCCTTAGGTCATTTCCGTTGCCAGAAGACGATGTAACCAAGATATCTCTGGTTGCACCGGTAGATAATCCCAGATTTCCGCTTATTTCAAGTTTTGCCCCCGGTCCCGTCGTCCCGATGCCGACGTTGCCGAGAAAGTTGGCGGAGCCGGAAGCCGAGAGATTGTTAATGACGGAAGTCCCCGCAGGTTCGGTAAAATAAAGACTGTTGGAAGCATCTTTATATCGAGTGGATTTTATTCCGAAACCTCCACCCATGGTTAGATCGGCCCCAATATTAATATTTCCTCCGACGGCTGAAGCAGACCTGGGAGATGGGTAGGGAAGAGCCAGTAGAAGAAGTATGATGATAGTAAGGAATAGAGCTGATTTGGGGAAGTGGATGTAAGTAGTCATTTATTATTTGTTAAAGGTTACAGCGTTTGGTAGTGTCAGAACATTGATCGAGACAATTTCTGTCGGCAAAAGTGACAGTACAGTTTTCTTTTTGGATTTGAAGGTCCCAATCTTTGCAACTCCCCAAAGCACTGCAGGCATATTGCCCCGGGCCTGTTGGTCGGGTAGTGGGGGTTGGTGTCAGAGATGGGGGAGTTGTCGGTTCCTGGTTCCTGTTTCCTGGTTCAAGGTTAATATCGGTGGTATTGACTGGACGATCGGTGGATTTTTGCAAAACATAACGAAAAAGAAAAAGAGAGCCGATGACTATGACAAAAAGAATAACCAAAATGAAGATGGGAATACCCTTGTCAGGCTTTGAGCCTAATGACGGGACGGGAGTCGGGCTTGGTTGGAATTGAGGAGGCTGGATAGGATTGGGATCCATGTATAGATTAAATATCCACCATTTTTGAGTAGAATGCAAGAAATATCTTTATTTTAAGGCTGCGTCAACCACGCTCTTCATGCTGTCAAAAGGTACTGCGCCAGAAAATCTCGTTGTGTTTACAAAGAATCCGGGAGTCCCATTGATACCTAAACTTTTTGCGACACTGATTTCTGCTGTTAACCTATCTTTGTACTTATCACTTTCCAGACAACCTTTCATGAAGTTTGCATCGACTGCTTTGCTTAAGAAACTCGACATTGTGCCTGCTTGGGATAGATCATTCTTCACTTTGTTGTTAATTAAGTCATAACCTTCCGCCGAAAATAGTAGTGAGTGGGCATTCCAAAATCTACCTTTTTCGTTGGCACAGTATAGTGCTTTGGCGGCCATCTCTCCATTTCCATGTCCATTGCTATAGATCCAAACGTAACCTATTTTTTTCTGATCAAGCAATTTCTTCATTTCGGTTACTGGGGCTACATAAGTTCCTCCATCTGCAACTAGAGTAAACTGAGTCCCCATTTCTTTATTTAATTTTCCGTTTAAGCCTCCAGCCGCATGACAATAAGGGCAACTTGGGTCGGAGACCTCGACAAAAATCAATTTTTTGTTTGCATCTCCAAATTTGACAAGGTCCTTGCCAAACAGACCCTTGATAGTTTCCGCACTTACGGTAGGATTTGTAGGTGGCTGGGTATCAGATGGTTGCTGAGCTACCGGAGGAGCAGAGGTGACTCCTTTTAAGGACGAGACTTGTGAGGACAATCTACCAATGTAAAAGGCGGCGCCGATTAATAGGACCACCGATAAAGGTGTATAAAGGCTGGTAATATTTTTAGTTTTTTCTGACATAGGTAAATAATATCATAAGTATCCTAAATGAGGTAAAATACGGGACATGAAAAGTATGGCGGTGTGGCTATCTTTAGTCTGCTTTCTGGCGTTTTTCACTAGCACTCAGGCAGTAGAGAAAAATTTGGTGCCTACTCAGGCACTAATTGCTACAGCAGAGGCGAAGACCGAAACTATGGAAGCTGATTTGACGGTGCCTAGAGAAACCCAGGATAGACTAACAAATCTCATAAAGACACAGAAGCTACCTGGCTGGTGGGTGGCTAACTCTTTAAAAATAGCGATTCGGAAGGCGGTAGCTGATGGAGTATCCCCCAATACCCTGGTTTTGCTTTTTCTTTTTCCACTGGTGGCCGCTTTGGTGGCATTTTCACGACAAGTGGTAGGGGTTAATGGCTTTGGCATGATCGTACCTGCTTTGCTATCGGTAGCTTTTCTTTCGACTGGAGGGTTAGTGGGTCTCATGCTTTTAGCGTTTATTCTTTTGGCGGCGGTGCTGGGAAGAGTGGCTATTAAAAAGATAAAGGTGCCTTATTTACCGAAGTTAGCTATTTTGATTTGGCTAATATCGATGGCTGTTTTGGGATTACTTATTATGTCTCCCTTGATTGGACTGGAAAGATTGCTAACGGTTGGAATTTTCCCAATCTTGATCTTTGTTCTATTAGCAGAAACCTTTATAGAAACCCAAATCACAAGAAGCGTTTCGACGTCGCTGGGGATGACACTGGAAACGATAGTTCTCGCCTTTATTGCTTACAAAGTAATTAGTAATCCGTGGGTGCAAGCTCAGGTACTGCTACAGCCGGAAATAACGGTGGTGGTGATACTGGCTCTAGACCTGCTGATAGGGAAATATAAAGGCCTCCGGTTGTCTGAGATTTGGAGATTTAGAAAGCTAATATCCAAATAATGCCAAGACTGACTGACATATTGGGACTCAATGCCCGTTCGGCAGACTATTTGTTGCTTAATTTAAAGAGTGCCAGACGTAGGGCTGATGATAAATTACTCACCAAAAGGATGCTTAAAAGAGCCGGAGTTGCCCATCCAAGATTGTTGGGAACCATTGGGAATGCGAAAGCCGCTCGATTGTATAACTGGAATAAGTTGAAAGAGGGGTTTGCTATCAAGCCAGTTCTGGGGTTTGGTGGCCAGGGGATAGTTTTGATTAAAAAGATGACAAAAGAGAATGGAGCATTTTTGACCGTGGATGATAAGAAAGTATTTGTGGAAGATCTGGTCCTTCATTCGATGGACATTGCGGAAGGAAAATATTCACACAACAATTTGCCGGATAAGGTGATGATAGAAGAGAGAATTAAGATACATCCTAAATTTAAAAAGTTGGCGGTAGGTGGTGCTCCTGACGTTCGGGTGATTGTCTACAACAACATTCCAGTGATGGCCATGTTACGCCTTCCGACGGATGAAAGTAATGGCAAAGCTAATCTCCACCAAGGGGCAATTGGGCTGGGGATAGATATTGCGACTGGCATAACGACACATGGAGTATATAGGAACAGATCGGTAAAATATTTTCCGGATTCCAATATTAAAGTAAACGGAATTACCATTCCATATTGGAACAAAATACTGAGGATGGCGGTAGAGACACAGATTATTTCTAAATTAAACTACCTGTCGGTAGATATGCTAATCGATGAAGAGAAGGGGCCGGTAGTATTGGAGCTGAATGATCAGCCAGGTTTATCTATTCAGATAGCCAACATGGCTGGTTTGCGAAGAAGATTGGAAAGAGTAGAAGGACTGGAGGTGGAGGAAGCAGAGAAGGGGGTAAAAATTGGCAAAGCCCTTTTTGCCAGTAAGTTCGCCAACAGAGTTCGATTCCTGGGTGAGGAGAAGCCAGTGGTCGGAATTTTTGAGAGAGTTAGCGTGCGGAATGGAAAGAAAAAAATGATCGAGGTAAATGCGAAAATTGATACCGGAGCCAGGAGTTCTTCGATAGATTACGCGTTAGCTCTGGAACTAGGTTTGCTGACTCCGGAAAATGTATTGTGGACGAAGAAAGTAAAAAACTCTTTGGGAATAGAGGAGAGAACTTTAATTGCCCTAACCGTTAAACTGAAAGGTAGAATGATTAAGACCAGAGCGAGTGTGACGGATAGAAATAACTTGAGGAGACAACTATTAATCGGGAGAAGGGATCTGAGAGATTTCGTAGTGGATCCAGGTCTCATTAAAATTAGAAAATGAATATGTTATTTCGGTTCCTGTCGTACCTATCCCTACGAAAAAACGGACGCTATTTTGCCTGCGCAAAATCCGTCCTGACTTGCAGCAAAAATTTTTATGAGTACATAAAAACCCGGCATTTTTGCTTTGCGCAATCTTTTTCTTTAGGGACAGGCGCTTCGGAACTTATAATTTAATTACTTTGATGAAAATTGCATACCTACATAGACTAACATTTGACGAAAGTGAAAAAAGGTTTCAGGAGGAGGCGGTGGCTTTGGGGGTTGAGTTGGTTCCAGTCAAGTATAGAAAACTAAAAATGGTGGGAGAGAAGATTTTGTTTGGGGAGATGGATATGAAAGACTTCGATGGCTGGTACTTCCGTTCGGTCGGGTCCGAACTGGAGTGGAGTAAGTTGTTACAACTATACGCTAAGAAACATAAGGTGCCCGTGGTGGATGAGTATTTACTTTCCGAGGGGCCACTCCGTAGATTCAAGTCTGTGATGAGCTGGCAGCTAACTGAAGCTGGGGTCCTGTATCCGAAATCGGCCTATGTTGAGAGTTTCAAGGATTTGGATAAGGAACTGGAGACTTGGATATTGCCGGTGATCGTGAAACTTTCGGCCGGCGGCAGACACGGTATGGGGACATTTTGGGTAAGAGAGTTGGCTGATTTGGAGAAACTGAAGCACATTTTGGAAGGAAGAAAAGAAAAGGCCAAGTTGGCTAATAAAAAAGCGCCAATTTTCCGTGGTTTTCTAGTGCAAGAATATATCAAGAACGATGGAGATTATAGAGTAATGACAGTGGGGTACAAGTGTATTGGAGGATTTAAACGCCAAATGAAGGAAGAAAAGTTAGTTCTTAACAAAAGCCAGGGAAAATCTTTGGGAATTGATTTGCCCAGTGATGTCATGGAAACGGCAGAAAAAGCGGCCAAGGTTTTGGGAGTGGAAGTAGCCGGAACGGATTTGGTCCGAAGTACCGAAACGGGAAAAATTTACATAATTGAAGTGAACGAAGCGCCTCAATTCAAAGTGTTTGAGAAAAGAACCAAGATAAATGCGGCAAGAAAAATATTGGAATACTGTATTAATAAATTCCGCAGTCATTGCGAATTACGAAGTACTGAAGCAATCTCCGAGTCGGGGATTGCCGCGTCGCCTTTGGCTCCTCGCAATGACAAACGATTATGAAAAAAATATTAGTATTGACGAGATTTAGGGGGGAGTATGAGCCAAGGCGATTGGCTGAGGAAGCTATAAAACTTGGGTATCAGGTGGACAAGGTAAATTATGAACATGTGCGGATTGGGGTGAGTAAGTTGGGGAAGCCGATCGTTGATCTGGGGACAGGAAATAAATTAGATGAGTACGATTTGATCATCCCTCGAGCTGCAACCAAACGAGGAGGGGAATCGATGTTAGGGGTGAAGTCGGTCATTTTGGAGTATGTGGAAAAAATAAGAACTCAAGACAATACAAGTGATAGTAAGGAGATTAAGGTAATAAATGGGGAGAGTTTTAAATTTTTTCCCTTGATGGGTAAACTCGAACAAGGATTGCTTCTAGCAGAGGCTGGGCTGCCAGTGATTCCCTTCGTCTCATTCAGGGGGCAGCGCGGATGGAAAAGATATTTGGAGATATTGGGAAAGAGAAAGGGTGAGTTTATTCCAGTAATGGTTAAAGCCCGCTTTGGGTCTCACGGTAAGAATGTAAAATTGGCAGAGACGATGCTAAGGCTCAATAAGCTGGCTCTGAAATATAGCGAAGGAGATGTCTTGATTCAGCCAGTGTTAAGAGTAAGAAGGTGGTATAGAGTACTGGTCTTAAATGGACAGATTCTGGGTATGATGAAACATAGGCAGAAGGATAAATTCCAAGTGATATCTCAGCAAGAGGAATTATCTAGGATAAAGCCAAAATTCACCAAAGAACAGATGGCAGATCTGGAAAGATTAAGTTTGGCGGCGGTGAAGGTAGTCAAAGCTGATTTTGCCGGACTGGATGTAGCGTGGGACGAGGAGACTAAACAATGGAGAATATTTGAGGTAAATAGAACGGCACAGTTCAAGTGGTTTGAAAAGGCCTTTCCGGAAGTAAATGTGGCGAGTGAGATGGTGATGTAGTTTATTAAAGCTTGACAAAGTTTAGTAAAGTATGTTAAGATTCAACAATGAGTACCGTAAGCTTGTCTTTGACCGATCATCAGATATCCGAAATCGACAGATTGTCGGGTGTATTTGGCTTTGAAAATAGAAGTGAGTTTGTGCGTGCCTTGCTGAGAACGACATTAAATGATGAAGCGTTGTTAAAAAAGAGTGTTGTTTTCCCCTTTGACGTTCCAGGTGAGAAATCAACAAAAAAGATAATTGGTGAATTTAAAAAGACAAACAAGTATTCTTCAGAGTTTTTGGCTGATTTGAAAGAGGGTTTGGAAAATAGTGATTATTTCGTGAAATAAGATGGAGGTTATTCCCTTGAGTGCACTTGTGTTGAAGAAGTTGAAGAAATATGGCTTGGTGAGGAAACATGAGAAACAGGTAAAATTGTTGACGAGTGATTTGTATCATCCAAGTTTGCATGTTGAGCTTTTGGAACCAAGAAAACTTGAGATTTACAGCTTTAGAATAGATAGAAAATACAGGGCGATATTTATTTTTAGGAAAAAGAGAGAGGTGATTGAGATTTTGAACGTGACAGTACATTATCATTAATTTATGGGATGATCCTGAAGTGAACAGAACGGCGCAGTTTAAATGGTTTGAAAAGGTCTTTCCGGAAGCGAACGTGGCGAGCGAAATGGTTAGATAGCCTTTTGTGTAACCATTTTTTTGTAGTAGAATTTTCTTGTGTCTAGTACACCAATAAGCGATGCAATACAGAGAGTTAGACTTAAAACTATTAAGTCCGAAGCGTGGCAACACCATCTCGAGAGAATGAGAACTCTGGATAATGTCGATCCGGTGATGGCTGGAGCCAGATCAGAAAAAAAAGAGTTGGGGATAACTGGTAAGGAGGTTCCGAAATTGGAAGTTGTGGGTGGAGGTGGAGAAAAGAGAGGGTAAGATATGCTAAATTTTTTTATGAGGCAGAAGAATACAGTATATAGTTCGGAGGTGCACAATCAGTTTGAACAGACTCAAGAAAAAGTGAATTTGGATAAACAGAAAAAGGTTGGGATTTGGAAGAAAGAGGAAAAAGAGGGGCAGAGTGAATATCGGATTAAAGAAGCCACAAAGAAGCAGAGTATTTAATTTACAATTGAGGGATGAATGGACGGGTAATTTTTGTTTTGGCGTTTGCCATTTATTTTGTGAGTATTTTTGGCGGCTTCGTACAGGACGATGTAAGGGTAGTGTCTGGAGACCCGGAAATGGGAAAGGTGAGTGCATTGGTGTCTACATTGATCAGACCGTACTACTATTTGGATGGAAATGAGAGTTCGGTGTATAGACCTGTGACGAGTTTTAGTTTTTATCTGAATGCTTTGATTTCCGGGAAAGGAGCTTGGGGATTTCGATTGGGAAATGTCTTGATCTATGCGTGGGTATGCTGGCTGGTATACAGAGTCATGGAAGAACTCGAGACCATGCCTGCCGGCAGGCAGGACTCAAGAAATCAAGGAATCAAGACAGAAGAAAGCAAGAGTAAAAGTGTCTGGAGAGATGGGCCTTTTTGGGGTGCAATGATATTCGTTGTTTTACCCATACATACGGAGGTGGTAAACAATATAGTTGGGCGGGCAGAGATGCTCTCGTTAGCCTTGCTACTTTTGGCGATGATGAAGGGTTTGGAAAGAAAATGGGAAGTGTGCGTTTTGTATCTTTTTTTTGCAATGCTATCAAAAGAGACGGCGGTGGTGGGCGTGCCGATATTGTTGTATTTGATTTGGATGGCGAACCAGGTAGAAAAGAAAGAAAAAGTAGGAGCGAGCGTGTTTGTGATGATGTCTTTGGTGGGATTTTTTCTACTTCGAACGGTAGTTTTGGGGGGAATAGGAACAAAGAATAAGGCGACGATGGTGGAGAATCCGTTGAAGTTTGTGAAGACTGAAAAAAGAATCCAGAATGCTGTTGGACTAATTCCTTTTGGGGTGGGTAAAATATTTTTTCCGATAAATTTGAGCTATGACTATTCTTATAATCAAATACAAGTAGTGAACTCTTGGTTTGATTGGAGGGTGGTTTTGGGAGTGGGTATGGCGACTATCAGTGTTTTGTTGCTAACTGGATTGTCCCACCAGGTTTCGGGCAGGCGCAGGGGCCCGCCCCTACATACAATGGCGGGTATCGTGGGGATGATGTTGTTTTGGGGTCCGATACTGATTACCGGAAATATTTTGTTTCCAATAGGGACGATATTTGGGGAGAGATTGTGGTTTTGGCCGAGTCTGGGGGTGGTGATGATATTGTTTTCATTCACATTGAGATTTAGCGGGCAGGCACGAGAGCCTGCCCCTACAAGGAGACTCCTTGAAGGCCTAATAATTGTTTTAGTAATCATCCTTTATGCCGGTAGGACGGTGGTTAGAAATTTTGATTGGCTGAGTCAGGAGAGATTATTTTTACACGATGCAAAATATGTAACGCAAAGTGTAATGGCACAAAGTAATGCGGCGGCGATGTATTTGATTCAGAGAAATCTGACAGCAGCAAAAACAAAGATGGAGGAAGCTGCGGCTATATATTCGAAGTACCCGGAGCTTTTGAATAACTGGGGACTGTACTATTTGTGGACTGGCAAAAAAGAGGAAGCAAAGAAAAAATTTGAGGAGTGTCTGGTGGAAAGGCCGGGAAATGAGCTGTGCACAGGAAATATGAAGCTATTGGAATAAGGAGTAAAATACGGGTATGAAGGAAACACCGGAACAGGAGCAAGTTACAGAACGTATAACATTTGTTGGAGAACAAATTGAAAATGGAATCAGGAATGGTGAAAAGATTTTCCTCGTTGAACCAGATAGAATATGGCTCAAAAAAATTGTTGAAAAGCAGGTGGGAGAATTGAGTGGAATTCGAGGTGCTGCAAATCTATCTCAGCAAGGGGAGGATCTGATTAACCTTTTTCTGGTTAATTCACTAAGAAATCAGGGATGTGACAGATTGGGATCTTTGGTAAGCAACGTAGTTGTTAATTTGCTCGAAAACGAAAGCGGAAATGTATTTGAAGATAAAAAAATTACCGATGAGGATCAACTGAAAGTAGGTGCTTTAATACAAGAATATTTTGAGTATTATTATGAAAAGAAGTATGTTAGTGATCCTGAAAAATACGAAAAAGGTTCTTGGGAAAGAAGAACAATGTATAGAATTGAGGCTGTAATGGCGGTAACTAGTAAATTATTGTGGATAATGTCAGCAAAAGACGAAACCGAGGCAAGAGAAAGGCAAAATACTCCAGGAATTTTGAAACATTTAAGAGAAAGGGTTTTGAGAGGGCTTGAAAAAGAAGGCGAGGAAATTTCTAAAGATGTTAAAAGATATGAAAAGAAGATTGAGGATGACAAGGATCCTGTTATTAGACACCTTCCAGCAGGAGCGATTGCATTCATACTAGACTCGATTAGTAGGCTGTAAAAAAAGAGCGATAGATGAGGTAGAATATAGGCTGTGAATCAATTAAAAGTAGCTGTGGGAATTTCAGGTGGGGTTGATAGTGCGGTGAGTGCCTTGCTTTTGAAAAAAGCGGGGTACGACGTGGTTGGAGTGCATCTTTATTGCTGGCCTCCTAAAAGTGAAGTTGAGAGAGACCTACCTGCCGGCAGGCAGGTGGATGCCAAAACACGAGAGGAATGGATTAAGAAGAACGGCTGTCGGGCGGACGAAGATAGGGCCTCTGCGTTGAAAACGTGTATAGAGCTGGAGATACCATTCAAAGTACTGGACTTTTCGGAAGAATATAACCAACGAGTCATCAAGTATTTTTATGAGGAGTACGAAGCGGGGAGGACGCCAAACCCGGATGTGCTGTGTAATAGTGAGATAAAGTTTGGGCTTTTTCTCGATTGGGCGATGGAGAACGGGTTTGATTACATTGCGACCGGGCATTATGCGAAACTTGGACGGTTGCAACAAAACGGGCAGGCGCGGGGGCCTGCCCCTACAGGATTATTTATTCCAAAGGATAAGCATAAAGATCAGACGTATTTTTTGTGGAAGTTAACGCAGAAAGAACTAAGCCATGTGCTTTTCCCTTTGGGAGATTTACAAAAGACCGAAGTGAGAGAGATGGCCAAAGAGGCGGGGCTTTCGGTAGCGGACAAGAAGGATAGTCAGGGGATTTGCTTTGTGGGGAATGTAGAAGTGAGAGAGTTCTTGGCTAGAAGGCTGACGAAGAAGTTAGGAAAAGTGATGGATGTTGAAGGAAATCAGGTGGGGACTCATGATGGAATTTGGTTTTATACCATAGGGCAAAGAGGAGGGTGGAGATGGAATTCGAAAGCACAGAGAAAGATAGTACAGAGTCACAGTGACACAGTGTCACAAAATAGGGAGAAAAAAGATTTGGGGGAGACGCCGATTTATTATGTAATATCGAAGGACGCAAAGAAGAATGAGCTTGTCGTGGCGGATGCAGTTGGGGCAACGGGGGATCAATTTGAAGTGGGCGAGTTGAACAAGATATCGAATGCCAAATGGAATCTGGCTGACCTGATGGTGAGGATTAGACATGGGGGTGAGCTGATTGGTGCTAGAGGGATGGAAACCAAGGATGGTTTGCTCGTGATATTGGATAAGTCGATCCGGGGAATCGCGCCAGGCCAAAGTGCCGTCTTCTATTCCCATGAAGGCGAGTGTTTGGGCGGCGGGGTGATAATGTAAAACCCCCGCCAGTGGCGGGGTCGAGGATCGTTAGTCTTCACGCTTGATGATAACCTTGTAAAACTTACCAAGTCCATCTTCGATGGTGTGCGTGAATGTGCCGTATGTTTCGGAGTCGTATCCACCATATTCTGGGCGACTGAGGATAAGAAAGTGCTGGTCGCCGTTGGTGCGATACTCAAGCTGGGCAACGGAGACATTGTGTGTGACTTTCCCCTTAATGAAATTCCAGAAACCAGTTGGGCGAATGACTCGGTGCACTCGGAAGAAATCGCCCTGTCCAGAAACCTCGTACCCTTCTGACTTAATGTACCCAATGAAGAATTCGTATACATTGACAAGGTAATGATCCCCGCACGATAGGTAGAAGTCTTTAGGCTCTAGATCGGGGGATCCGCAGATTGGGCAAGTGAAGGTGCTGGGCGCAACGGTGAGGATGATTTTCGATTGGATGATCAGTGCCCCAAAAACCGATCTGACCTTGGTCAGGGCCTCTGCTGCCTGTAAAGCAAGGTCTAGCCTGAGGGTGATTGTGGGAACTCTGGGATCTTCACTCCAAGCATAGAGACCAGCACCTATAACCTCGTCCAAAATATCCCTGATGAGGAAGGTGGCGTTGCACTTGAAACCGCAATGAGAATGTTCGACGCTCCAATGTGACCGCCGAGAAGTGCCTTCATTATAACGAACAATGGCATCGTCCAGGCCGCAGCTGGGACAGTGGATGCCTTTAATCGGGTTTGGTGCCATATTAAGCCTCCTTAAAATGTGAGAGAACATTTGGATTATAGCACCAATTTGTATTATGGGGCTACTAGGTGTAGAATAGGGAAATCTAAAAAACTTGTACGTTAAGGAGAAGTATATGGACGAAAAAAAGGCACGATTCGTGCCCAAAGGATCGGGGGGTTATTTTTGTACCATTGAAATAGAAATGGTGGTATCTACGGAAATAGAAAGTGACGTACCTGCTGGCTGTGTTATTCGTTTAATTGAAACGAATATGGAAGATTTCGCCTTCCTGATGGCTCATGAAAAATGGTTACCTTTCAAGACTGATGGTGTACTGGTCTGCGGAGGAGAAATGCGTGACACGGTTAGATTCAAGAAGGGTGGTGTGGAACTATCCTATACAGATGCCGTGAATTTCATGGAAACTCGAAGTTGGTTTAAGAAGATCTAATCTATCCCAGGCGCCGGCCTGGGTTTTATTTGGCAAAAAAAGACCCCCGTGAGGGGGTCTATGGTCAATCTTTGATCAGAGCAAGGCTTAGATCGTATAACTGTAGATCTGTGTCCACAAGGTTTACTAAACCGGGATACTCCATGGCGAGTCTTGCCAAGTGAGCTTTGATAAGCTGGCGGGGTCTGTTCCTGTCTTTGTTGGCGGGAGTGTTTTCAAAGGTGTCAATTTTGAATATCACTCGAGTGCCCTTAAGGATAGAAAACAGGAGCAACCAACCAGCCTCAGCACAAGCTCCATAGCCATCACTGCCGGCGGTGATGTTGCAGATCATGACCGCACTGCCACCGGTTTTGTGGTGCGTCTCTTTGGTGATGTGTGCCGGGGAGTTCCAATCCTTGTGAACCGGATTGTAGTAGGCAATCCCTTGTTTTTGGAACAACGTGATGAAGGGGTCTCGCCAGGTGTCTCCAGCAGTTCCGAATAGAGCGATAACGAGTGGTGCTTTGATGACGTCGGGAAGCCTCACTACCGTTGTTCGGGACATCTGGCTTCCGGAGTAAGCGTACAGATCTCCTAGAGTAACCTGTGCCCAGCGAGCCAAGTCACTCATACTATCGCATCTTTTTGCGACAGGAAAGTCCGGAATTAGACTTTGGAGAAGATCTATAGCCATTTGCCTTGGTCCCCTCACCATGGGGTCTTTTTCTTTTGGCATTTCGATAAATACGGAGAGCTTTTGTCCCTTTAGTAGTGCCCAGATAATGGCAAAGGGAATCTCGGCTAAAGATCCATAACCATTGGTCATGGTGGATACAGGAAAAACGATTACGCCATCGTGGGCAAGATGATCTGCTTCGATCTCCGCATGAGCAGGAGTCCAGCCGCCATTGCTAATTACGGGGTTGAAATAGGGAAGCCTCTTCTGCGTTAGCCAGGGTAAAAAATAGTTATTTCTCCACGGGTCGGCTGGGGTACCACAAGTGCCAAACAAGCCGAGCCTGGGGTCGAGACGGGACTCTTCGTGGACGAGTTGGCGTCCGGGGATGCCCGATAAATGGTTCATAGATCCTCCTTGGTTGATTTGTGAACGTGCTTTATTTGAAACGAAAACTAGGGATATGATACTTTATAGACATGAATATAGCAAGTTATGGGGTATGGTTGGTGGAGACTGAGGTGTCGTGGTTATGGTGGTGACGGGCGGACACGGGGGACCGCCCCTACGAATGCATGTGAATGAGGCGAGTCAGCCATGAAAAGATGTGCTAGAATGGGTATACCGATTTGGGTTTTCGGTCAGTGTTTTTCCTGCAAAAGGAGATCTGAAAAGATGCTCTTGCGGAGGCTCTAAAGGGCTGTTAAAATATCCAAGCTCGTTAACAAGTGAAGCAGCAAAATAATTGAGCTGATTTCAATTATTTTTTTCGATAATTTTTTTGTCGTTTGAAGAGTGGTGAGAGTGACGTAAAATTCAATTTTTTTTGAGAATTTGATCCTGGTTCAGGACGAACGCTGGCAGTGTACCTTAAGCATGCAAGTCGAACGGTGAAGTCTTTAGCCGCAAGGCTAGAGATGGAGCAGTGGCAGACGGG
>Ga0209211_10001351_pt1 | contig 46642 bp, 30 predicted proteins | sample RifGroA2_FD_183992 | JGI IMG/M metagenome (GOLD analysis project Ga0209211, IMG submission 183992) | Groundwater microbial communities from Rifle, Colorado, USA - Groundwater A2 (SPAdes) (version 2) | ecosystem: Environmental > Aquatic > Deep subsurface > Groundwater | place: Rifle, Colorado...
GAAAAAAGAATTGTTTATCATCCGCAAATACCTGAGCTAAATTACCGGATTTATCCTTAGATTTGGGGGAAATTATTTTGAATGTTTCACTAACACATAAAATATTTTTTTAAAACAGAGTTAAAAGTGCATTTTGGAATTTTTTATTTGGAATTTTTCCTTGTTCATCCTGAGAATATTCTTGTTTAATTCGTTCAACAAAATACATATCAATTTTATTTTTATTTTTAACTTCGATTTTTCCGCGATACGAACATTCAAAATATTCTTTTATAAGGTCATAAGTAGTACCGGAAATGTTTACTTTGCCAATTTCCCCTGATGATTCCATACGATTGGCAATATTTACAGTATCGCCCCAAATATCATAAGCAAATTTTCGTTTTCCAACAACACCTGTTATTACTTCTCCTGTATGAATACCTAACCGTAATTCCCAAATCGGAATTCCCGAATTAATTTTACATTCGTTTAGTTCATGCATAAATTGCTGAATTTCGAGACCAGCAAAAACTATATCGAAAAAATGACGGTTATTGGAAGTTGGAAGCCCACCGGCACACATGTATGCATCGCCAATGGTTTTTATTTTTTCAATATTGTATTTATCTGTTATTTCATCAAATTTAACAAAATAACGATTAAGTTCTTTTGCAAGTTCATTGGGCGATAATGCTTCACTGGATTTAGTAAAACCCTTGAAGTCGGTAAAAAGTACAGATACTTTCTCATAATATCTTGGAATTGCTCTACCAGTTATTTTAAGTTCTTCAGCAGTCTCGGCTGGTAAAATATTCAAAAGCAACTTATCTGATTTCATTTTTTCATCTTCAATCAGTGTTTTCTGTAACTTTATTTCTTCTTCCGCCCATTTTATTTTTGAAACATCGGCATCAATTGCAACTAACTTATAAATTTCTCCATTTTCATCAATAACAGGCGTTAATGTGGTTTGAATCCATATAATATTGCCCGATTTAGTATGAGTAGGCATGACATAAATTACTGATTTCTTTTTTTGTAAACATTCGTTTACTGCATCTCGTACATTAGGGTTTGAACTTGCACTAATTATATTTCCGCCTTTGAGTTCTATAAATTCCGAAAAAGTAAACCCAAACAAACGGGTAAATCCATCATTTGCCCATTCGAAGTTACCGTTTTTATCGGAAATAACAATGCTGTTATCAGTTTCTCTGGCTACAATTGAAAGCTTAAACAACTCTGCATTGACTTCTAAAAGTAATTCCTTTTGTTTTAAAATTGCATTATTTTTTTCTTCGAGCTTTCGGTTGGCTGTTTTTTTCAATTTATAACTTCTGAAAGCAACAATAATCGTTATTGCTGTCATAATTAAAACTAATCCCAAAAGAATAAGAATTACTCTTTGTTTTTCTATTTCTCCCAGTTGTTTAATTAAAACAACTTTTTGCTTTTCGATTTCTTTCTGATGCACTTCAATTTCCTTCTGATGCGATTCAATCTCAGCTTGCTGCAAACTAAGAATTTCACGCTGATGTAAAATACCCATTTCCTGTTCTGAAAGTAATTTCTGCTTTTCGCTGAGAGAAAGTTTCTGAAAGGATATTTCACTTTTCTGGTTCGCAATAGTTAGCTGTTGTTGATAAACTTTTTCAATTTCTTTCTCTAAAGAAGATGATGACTGCATATATAATTCCTGCCATGAAATTTTATCTTCGGCAAAATCAAAAAAACGGGAAGATAATTTTAATCCTGCTTGTTTTATATTCTCATCATTTATCTCAAATTCTTTCTTTTTTAATATGTTATTGTAATTTATCATAGTAACTCTATTGTTCTTGCATGAGTTTGTAATAAGCAAAGTGTTATTGCCTTGATTTTTTTTTGCTATCTCACCGATATTCTTATTAAATTTTTTGTTTACATATAGCACCTGACAATTATCAACAGCATCAACTGAATTGTATAATTGAATTTTTACAGGACAGTTTTTTATCCTTATTCCTTCATATTTTTCGACACATTGCTTATAAAATGAGCTATCCTTTTCGAGCACACCAATTGTGAAAATTTTAAATGTATTTTCGTTTTTCCATTCTGTATTAATAATAAAAGTATATATACCGCTAACAATGGTCTGTTCGGGAGTTGTAAACTGTGCAAACAAGGGTTTATTTAAAATAAATAATAAAAGAAAGAATATATGCCATTTAAACTTTTTCATGATTTAAATTTTTTCTTTTTCATTTTAAAATTATCCTCATCTTCAATTAATGCCTGCCAATCGTGCTCGCTTTGTGTTGAAATATCAATAGTTTCTTCATAATCAGAATTATTCATTTTAATAACTTTAATTTCGTCGTTAATAAAACCCTGAATTTCATTTAATAATTCTTTTTCTTCTAGGCTGCAAAATGAAATTGCTGTTCCTTTACGGTCGGCTCTGCCAGTTCTTCCAACACGATGCACATAATTTTCGGCTTGTTCGGGAAGGTCGTAATTAATAACTATATCAATATCCGGAATATCAATCCCGCGTGCACTTATATCGGTAGCTATCAATATTTTACATTTACCTGTTTTAAATTTTTGCATTACATTATCGCGTTGGTTCTGATTTTTATCGCTGTGCATAGTTTCACTTATTATTCCAACTCTTTCAAGTGCTTTACAAACACGTTCGGCACGTATTTTTGTGCGTACAAAAATCAAGAACTTTTTTTCAGCGTTTTCTTTAATTATACGTTCGGCAAAAAAACGTTTATCGTCCATTTCGACAAAAATAACTGAATGATTGATAGTTTTAGAAACCGTATCTTTTGGCGATATTTGAATTCTTACTGCATTGTTGACCATTGAGTATGCCAAATCTTTAATTTCTTTGCTAATTGTTGCAGAGAAAAAAAGTGTCTGACGATTTCTTGGGAGCTTTGTTATTAAATGATGCATTTGTTCAATAAACCCACATTCAAACATCCTGTCTGCCTCGTCAATAACAAGAAATTCAACATTATTAAGTGATAAAAACTTTTGATGTTCCAAATCGAACAATCTTCCGGGAGTTGCAATTAAAACATCAACACCTTTTTTTAATTTTTTTGTTTGAGGTTCGATATTTACACCGCCATAAATCCCTAATACGTTTATATTTAAACCTTTACATAAGATTTCGAAAACCTCACAAACCTGCATTGCCAGCTCGTGTGTTGGAACCATAATTAAACATCTGATTGAGTTTTCGAAAACTTCAATATTGTTTCGATTTAAAATTTCGATTACCGGAATTGCATAAGCTGCTGTTTTACCTGTTCCGGTTTGAGCAATTGCCAGCACATCTTCGCCTTTAATAATTGAAGGAATTGCTTTAAATTGTATATCGGTAGGACGTTTAAAGCCCAAATTTGTTAAATTTTGTATTAAATTTTCTGAAAAATTATAGCGAGCGAATTTCATTTTTAATTGTTTATCTCACCCTATATCTTTTAACAAGCTATAGAGTTGTTTATTGAATATTTTTTATCGGGATTGCTTTTTCTTTGTTGGACTACCTCACCCCCTTACCCCTCTCCAAAGGAGAGGGGAGTTTGTCCGCCTCGAAAAATCTAATTTTTAGAACCCCTCTTATAATTTTTTATTCATCAATTTTTTTTCTGTTTTTTCACTTCATTATTCGTTTATCGTTATTCTATTAATCGGTGTTATATATAAAAACAATTACGAATATCGAATATTGATTAACGATTTTTGATTTTAAGAAAGAAATAAAGTAAATATTGAGCTTATTCAAAAACAACTTTTGCAGAATACGATTTCTCGGTTGTATTAACTTTCACAAAGTAAATTCCTGATGGAATATTATTTCGTGAAATATTAATTTCATTTGAATTAACATTTTGCAAATAAATTGTTTTACCTAAAATATCAATAATTTCGACAGTTTTAATTTTGGTATTACTCAAATTTATTGTTAAAGATTCTTTTACAGGGTTGGGGAAAATGTTAAGATTTGAAATATTTTGATTTTCATTAACATTGCTCCAGCATACTTCACCACCTGTACAAAAAGTTATTCCATTACTAATTGTTCCACTATTTATATCAAAAGTGCCTGAATAATGTGAGCAAAAATCGAAAGTTCCTAAAACTGCACCAAAATTAGCACTATTAAAACCAACACAAATAGTACCTCCGATGTTTCCGTCTAAAGTATCAATATTTGTAAAATTGTTCCAAATATCTGTATGTCCATTATTATACCAGTGAGCATCATGGTTTATGGTATCACCGTTTGTACAATCATTAGAAATACTTAAAAACCCATTTATATTGTTGTAAAATATTCCTGCATTTGTATAATCATTGAAACTTAAATTATGATCATTATAAGAAATTGAATTGTTAAAATGATTTGTAAAACCAATGTCAAAATTATTATGCAAAGTGCCATCATTAAAAAAATTAATTCCGTTAATTGAATTATTATTTGTCAGGGTCCCTGAATTATAAAGATTGGAAGAATAAACTGTTCCTGTATTATTCAGATTTATTGCAAGATACAAGCTGTCAACTGAATTAAGGGTACCTGAATTTGAAATAGTTCCGCTAAAAAAAGCCATTTTAGAAAGTGTAACAGTTCCTGCGTTGCTAAAACTGCCTCCATTTTGAGCCAGAGCACGTGGCGAAGAATCCTGAATTAACGAACCACTTGAATTAATTGTAATGGAGCCACTCGAATAACCATAGTTAGATGTTAGCGTAACCTGATGGTTAATAATTACATTATAACCAGGAGTTGGCACAGTACCACCCCAAGTAGTAGGCGAAAACCAGTTTCCATTAGCAACCGAAGTTGCAGTTTGTGCTGCAATTGAGCTAACAATAAAAACAGCAATTGAAAAAGTAAATAATTTTTTCATAATTTTGATTTTTTGATTTATACAAATTTACAATAAATATTTGGTATTATATACTATAGCATCAACTTAGATTCAATTAGCTTTTTTATATACTCTAATATAGTCAATATCAAAATAATTAGGTAAAAAAGTTGAATTGTTTGCAGAACCAGAAAAATTTGAACCACCAAGACCTGAACTAATTATTACATACATTCTTTCATCAGGGATACAAGTTTCTGTTCTATAAACCTTTTTATTATCAAGATACCAAATAATTTCTTTAGGGTTCCATTCAATTGCAAAAATATGGAAATCGTTAGAAAAATCGGGACCATAAATACTTGCATTTATTTGGCGAGGAATGTCATTTTTATTAAGAAAATGATTTGCAATATGCATTTTGTTTGGTTCTAATCCGCTAATCTCGAAAATATCAATTTCAGGGGGCCAGCTATTAGGAGACATTAACCAAAATGAAAGCCAGAATCCACTTCCTAAAGGTGTTTTGCTACGAATTTCAAAATATCCGTATAGTTGTGAAAAACTATATGCAGATTGTATCATTCCTGCTGTATAGTAATACTCTTTTTGAACGGGGTTAAAATTACTATCATAAACCCATCCTGTTACAGTATCTCTATTCAATTTGATATGCAAAATTCCATCTTTTAAATTAAAAGCTGAATCAATAAGTAATGTCTGATTAGTACCACTTGAACTTTGTCCCCAATCGAATCCTGTTCTCCAAATATTCTTATTAAGTGTATCGCCAGAAAATTCATCATTAAAAGTTAAAATCCATCCTTCCTTTTCCTTTTTACAACAATAAAAAATTAATGGAATCAAAATGAAAACAATTTGCAGGAATTTATTTAATTTTATATAAATCATAAACTTTAGTATTTAAATTTAATTTGGTATATTTATTTAATGTTGAATCATTAGAATTTTTATTAATAAGATAATATAATTGAAAATTCTTATTATCAAGACTTATTTTAAAATATCTCATTAAATAAGCATGTAAACTCCAATCTTCAAAATTTGCGGGACATATACTAATTGTTGTTTTTTCCGGAACAATAGAACCAATTTTATAAATATCTGATATTAAGTTTTTATTGCGTTTTATTTTGCCAACTTTTGATATTGTAAAAGATAAAGCAACTATTATAGATAAAATTGAAAAAATGGTAATAAATTTCAAATTCCTTTGTTTCAAAGTAATCTTTGATATAAAATGATTCACAGATTGAACAGAAAATATTCCAAAAGATAAGATAAAAAATGGAATAGAAGGTATCAAATAGAATCCTGATTGTTTCATGCTTACAATAATCGGAACAGAACCACTTAACCCAATTATCATAAAATATGTTGCTAATTTATTATCAGTTTCAAATTTTATTCTTTTAAATTTAGAATAAATAAATAATAAAGTGCAAATAATAACAGCAGGTATTAATTCTGTCAATAATCTCTGAATTATATAAAACCTGCTTTCAACAGTAATTTCTCTTTTTCCCTCAATACTTCTAAAAACCTGTTCGTTTAAATAATTCAAAAAAGAATGAAAAGCTTCTTGATTTATAATGAAGTATATAAATAAAACGAATGATGAAGAAAATAAAATTATTATAGTTTGAATAAATGCTTTTTTAAATGATACATTTTTGAGCATAACAAAGCCAAGTAATGGGGTTGCAATTGGAAACAAACCAATGGGACCTTTACATAAAAATGCAAACAAAATCATTATTCCGCTTAAAAATATTTTAAAATAATTGAAACGATTTGAGATTAATGATTTTTGTATTAAATAAACAGCTATTAAATCAAAAATAACCATAGTATTTTCAAGCATATTATTAGAATATGACCAGAAAACGATAGGAGTTATAATCCACAGTAATACAGGAAACCAAGAAAGTTCCTTTAATGATTTATTATCATCAAATAATAACCTCCATATTTTAACTATTAATAGGGCTGTAAAAACTGCAGTTAAAAAGGAGTAAATTCTTTCAACAAATAAATGGTCACCAAAAATTTGAAAAAAGAATGATTGAATAATAATTGCTAAAGGAGGGTGTTCGTGAAAAGGATTACCAATTGATTGTGTATAAAATAATTTCCAGTCTAAAATATTTCCTGAACCTTCGGCAAGATTCCTTGAAATTGAACTATAAGTAAGACCATCAAAAAACATCCCTTCCTGTACAAGAGAAGAAATAACAACGGCTACATACACCGAAATAGTAAAAAGCCAAAATGGTAATTGTTTATTCAAAACTATATCCTATACCCGTTTTAATAAAGTAAGATGATTCAAATTTAGAAAATATATTTCCACTTTTATATTCGTTTGAATAGTCTGCATTTTCTCTGACTATTGTTTTACTTTTATAATTATAAAATTCTCCACCGATACTAAAACTTTGATTAATATAAATTCTTTTATAAATTTTAATTATAAATCCGTACCCAATCTGATTCTTTAATGATTGCCATTTGCTTTTATAATCTACAATAGATGACGATATTGGATTGTATTTCATTTCTTTACTCCAAATATCATTTTTATAAACATAAGCAAAATCGAGAATAAAATAAAAATTCAATCTGTTTTCTTTAAAAGGAAAATAATTATAAGAAAAGATGCCTCCTTTAAAAAAATTCGCATTTCTGTTTTGGTCAAACCACCATAATGGTCCAATTTGAAAAAGGTTTTTATTTGATTTTAAAGAAATTACAGTTGAAAGCGTTATTCCATCTTTTATAGATAAATCAGGATCATTAAGAACAGAAATATTAAAAACTAAATATTTTTTTTTATTTTCTATATTACTTTTTAAACTATCTGTTTGGGAAAAAGAATAAAATGAAAATCCAATTAAAAGAAATATTAATAAGATGTGTTTATTTAACATCGTTTTATATGCTTAATTTAGTTACAAGTACAAATTTTGGTTTAACAAATTTACAATAAATATTTTTGAATAAACTATTTATTTATTTGTTAAAATTTGATATTAAAACTTATAATCATTCGCAATCGGGAAACTAAATTTATTTAAATGCAGAAATTCCTGTAATATCCATCCCTGTTATAAGTATGTGCATATCATGTGTTCCTTCATAAGTAATTACCGATTCAAGATTCATCATGTGCCGCATAATAGGGAAATCGTTTACTATACCCATAGCTCCTAATATTTGCCTTGTTTCACGGGCAATATGCAAAGCCATTTCTACGTTGTTACGTTTTGCCATAGAAACCTGACCGGCAGTAACTTTTCCTTCGTTCCTTAATTGCCCTAAACGCAATGCAAGCAATTGTGCTTTTGTTATTTCGGTAAGAGCTTCGGCAAGTTTTTTCTGTTGCAACTGAAATGAGGCAATTGGTTTATCAAACTGAATTCTTTCCAATGAATATTTAAGTGCGGTGTCGTAACAATTCATAGCGGCACCGATAACACCCCAAGCAATTCCATATCTTGCAGAGTTCAGGCAACTTAATGGTCCGGTTAATCCTTTAACATTTGGCAAAATATTTTCCTTAGGTACAATAACGTCATCGAAAACTAATTCGCCAGTAACTGATGCGCGTAAAGACCATTTACCATGTGTTTCGGGAGCCGAAAAACCTTTTGTACCTTTTTCTACAATCATTCCGCGAATAATTCCTTCTTCATCTTTTGCCCAAACAATTGCTATATCTGCTACAGAAGAATTAGTAATCCACATTTTTGAACCATTTAAAAGGTAGTGGCTGCCTTTATCAACAATATGTGATAACATTCCACCTGGATTTGAGCCGTGGTTTGGCTCTGTTAGTCCGAAACAACCAATAATATCACCTGAAGCAAGTTTGGGAAGATATTTTTTTTTCTGTTCTTCGCTTCCATATTTAAAGAGCGGAAACATTACCAACGATGATTGAACCGAAGCCATTGAACGAATTCCCGAATCACCTCTTTCAAGTTCCTGCATTATCAATCCGTAAGAAATATAATCAAGACCGGCGCCACCATATTCAGCAGGAATAAAAGGACCAAAAGCACCAATAATTCCTAATTCTTTTAAAAGATGAAAAGGGAATTTAGCTTTTTCGTAATAATCTTCTATTATTGGCATCACCTGACGGTTAACCCAATCTCTGGCAGCACTGCGAACCATTTTGTGCTCATCATTTAAAAGTTCATCGAGCATATAATAATCAGGAGCATTGTATTTTGAAGTATCAATTGTCATATATTTTTATTTTTAAAAATTTATTTATACTTTGATATGTCATAATTTGAGTTTTTATTTCTTTATGACCTCACCCCCGACCCCTCTCCAAAGGAGAGGGGAGTCAGAAAGGCGATTCCGATAGCTATCGGAATCAAATTATTTAATTTAAAGTATAATTCAATGTTGCGAATATAAATATAAATTTCATTTTATTAATTTCTCTTTCACTTTTTTATTCCTATTTTTGCAGTTACACAATATTTTTTTTTGAAATTTTAAATATGAACGATACCAATCAAAAAATCGGGTTTATTGACAATTCAAGATTAATTACAGAATCGCTTGTAAAAGCTGGTGCTGATGTTTTTGTAGGATACCCCATAACACCTGCGAATTTGTTATATTATTATGCAAACAAACGATTTCCATCTTTTTTTGCTGCACCTGATGAAATAACAACTGTTCAATTGATGACTGGATTTTCAGCTTGTAGTAGAATTCCTGTTACCGCAACATCTTTTCCTGGGTTTGCATTAATGATTGAATCAATAAATATGGCTTATATGATGGAGTTACCCATGGTTATTGTACTGGTTCAAAGATTGGGACCTGCTACTGGTTCAGCAACAGGTGGAGCACAGGGCGATATTTCAATGGTTTCAAATATTATTTCGGGAGGATTGGCAATTCCTGTTTTCAGTGTTTCTGATCCGGTTGACAATTGGAAAATTTCTGCTAAATGTGTTGAAATGGCTGTAAAATTGAGAACGCCTGTTATTCTTATTACATCTAAAGAAGAAGTAATGACACAATTTTCTTTTGATTTGAATAAACTTGATGAAATAAAGCCAATACAACGAAAATTTTATGAAAAAGATGAGGCATTTAAACCATATCTAGCAGATGAAAGTCTTATCCCTCAATTTCTTCCTCTTACAAATACAAAACACCAGGTAAGGTATACTGCATCAACACACAATTCAAATGGTATTCTTCAAAATTCAACTAAAGAAGCACTTGACAATACTGAAAGATTACATAATAAAAACATCATGCACATTAAAGATTATACTTTTTTTAAATATGATAAACAAGAAGGAGCCGAAATATTAATAATATCTTATGGCATAACATCAATGGCTGCCATAAATGCAGTGGAAACTTTAAGAATTGAAGGAATAAAAATTTCGCTGTTAATTGTTAAAACACTTTTTCCTATCCCTATAGAGTATTATAACATTGTTGATGAATACAATAAAATTATTTTTGCTGAAGAAAATCTTACCGGGCAATACAGAAAAGCAATGTTTGGAAATCAACCTTCAAATAAAATTTCGGGAGTAAACAAAATGGGTAAAATGATTGACCCTGAAGAAATTGTATTAAAATTTAAAGAATTGGTTCGTGAGACACGAACCAAGGAAATGGGAGGAGTAAACAGTGAGCAGTGAAAAAAGTAAACAGTAATCAAAATTATAATTTTACAAAATATTTAAAATAACGATGAAAAAATATTTAAACGATAATCCGTTGCCTTTTTGCAAAGGATGCGGGCATAGTCTTGTTTCAGAAAACACTGAAAAAGCATTAAATAATTTAGGAATAAAACCTCTTGATGTTATTCTAGTTACAGATATTGGATGTCATGGAATTATTGATAAAGCTTTTCAAACACATACTGTTCATGGATTACATGGAAGATCGGTTGCTTTAGCTTCTGGGGTTTCAGCCGGACTAAACAATCCTGATAAAAAAGTTCTTGTATTTTTAGGTGATGGAGGAGCTACCATTGGTATGCAACATATTATAAATGCAGCACACTACAATTATAATATGACGGTTGTTATTCATAACAACTTTCTTTATGGAATGACAGGCGGACAACCAAGTGAATTTACACCATTGGGTTTTAAAACGCCAACACTATCAGAAGGTGCCGACCATTCAAATTACGATATTTGCAAGATTGTTGCTGCAGCAGGAGCTAACTACGTTAGAAGAATTATCGGCATAGGTGATTTCTCAGAACAACTTACAGAAGCTTTTTCTGTGAAAGGATTTTCACTTATCGAAATAATTGAAATATGCACCAGCTACGCTGTAAAAGCTAACCCGGGAATGAAACTTGGAAAAGTGGCTGAAAAAGCAGGATTGGTTGCAAAACTTTATGTTAATGAAGATAAAAAAGCATTTGTAACTAAGGTTAATAATGCTCACGAATCATTGATTGAACAAATTAAAGTGATGACGGTTAATTATAAATCCAATATCAAAAAACCAGTAAGAATTATGATAAGCGGTTCGGCTGGAGAAGGCGTACAGGTTGCTGCTGAACTGCTTGCAAAATCTGCAATAATTTCAGGTTTAAATTCAACAAAAAAAGGAAGTTATCCGGTTACGGTAGGCGTTGGCTTTTCTTCTTCTGAAGTTATTATTTCGCCTGAACCAATTAAATATACAGGATTTCCTTCGCCAGAAATACTTTTTATTACATCACAGGATGGGCTTGACTATGCAAAAGCTACTATTAGCAAAATGACCGAAAATGATTGTATTTATTTAGATAACAGTTTGAACAATCCCGAAACAAAAGCAAAAATTATTAAACATGATTACAGGAACAAAACAGGAAGTAAATATGCTTCTATTTACGCATTGTTATATTATATAAATTCGTCTGGAATATTTCCAAAAGAAGCTTTTTACGATACTTTTGTTCAAAATATGAATAGTTCGAAAGTTGATATTACAACTTTGTTAAATTGATAAACCATTTTGAAATCGAAATATATTATAATGTTTTTCTTTTTAAATGGAATAACATAATACATATATTTATTTTATCAATACAATAAGCCCTCTTTATCAAGCTCACGATAAATCACTCTATTAACATAAACGCTCCCCAATAATAAGGGTCATACTTCCCCCTCATTTCTTTTTGGGTTTCGTTAAATGATTTGCGAATGTATTTTAATTTTAATAGTTTAGTGTAAAATGTTACCATAAATTCTTCGGTTTCTTTGTCGGGGACTTGCCATAAACTCATAATAATGTATTTAACTCCAGCCATTTTAAATGCTCGCTGTAAACCATAAACCCCTTCACTGCCTTTTACGTCGCCTAATCCCGTTTCGCAAGCCGACATTACTAAAAGTTCAGTATTTTGCAAATTCATATTCGATACTTCATACGCTGTAAGTACTCCATCTTCACCATCAGCTTTTGTTTTTGACCATACATCATTTGCTCTGGCAAGTGCCAAACCCGAACGCATTAGTGGGTTTGTGTTTTTAACAAAACTCTCAATACCAATACTCCCACCTCTAAAAGCAACATCACCAACTTCCGATTTTTCTTCTTTCTTTTCTTTAATTTCTTTTGGGTCGGGGTAGAAATAACCATGTGTAGCAACGTGTAAAATTGATGGTGAATTATTTCCATCTAACTTTTTAAAATTTTCTTCACTCGCTAATAGTCCTAAATACTCATTGGTTAACAATTTATTATCTATAAATATTTTATTTATTTTGTTAGCTTCTTGCTTTGTTCCTTCAAGGTATTTCCATATTTCCTGTTCGTTGTTTTCAGAACTAAACTGGGCACCTCCAAAAACACATAAATTCAGGTTTTTAGATATAATTTCGTTATTGTTTTTATCAATAATATTATAAGTTGATGCAAGAGAATTTAGCATGTATTTTTCTGATAAAAATTTGTTTTCATCAGTCATTATTGATGAAAAAGCAATTTTATGTAACAAGCCCGACGGCGAGAAATAAACTGTATTTATTCCTGCGAACAATGAATCTAATTTTTTCCAAATAACATTATACAATTTTTTATTTTCAGCTTTAGATGTTCCATAGATTTTTGAGATATATTCGATATTATTCCTACCAAACTCACCTAACACATTCTCTAATTCTTTTGCTTCAAAAAGATTCACCATTACCGGCGATTTACTTCCCGCAAATATTATCAATGCACAATAATTATCGCTGTACGCATTGTTATTTTCGAGTCTTTTAAAGTGAGTAAATTCAATTACAGCTTCATTTTCTTTTAAATTTTTCTTTATTAATTTCCAATCTGTGTTAAATATTTCCTCACTTTTAGTTATTTCATTCGATTTTAATACTAATTCTTTTTCTAAAATATTAATATGTTCCTCAAGCGAATCAACACTTTGAAAGCGTTTATTAATTGGAAGTGAATATAATTTTGCAAGTTGTTGTTTTTCGCCAATCCAATTGTTATATTTTACAATAAGTTCGTTGTCGTTACTGTTTAAAATTTCATTTTTCATTTTGCTTGATGTTCGCAACAATATACCTTTATTTATTAATTCATTATTATAAACTAATTGCGATATTTCCGGATTAATATTTTTACTTATTATTGCAAAAGATTTCAACATATCGTTATACAACGAAATGGTATTAAGATAATTAGATTTTTCTTCTTCAGATAAAAACGAAAAATTATTTTTAATAAGCTCATAATTTAATTGTATTGATTTTGTATAATATTTTTCAGCTTCTTTATAATTATTAGAACTTTCATAAATATATGCCAAACTTGACATAGTTCCGGAAATTAAAGGATTATTTTCACCATAAACCTGTTGTTTTAATTTTAATGATTTTAAACAATATTCCTGAGCTTTGTTATAATCTGAATTTCCACTATACAAAAGTGCAATATTGTGATATGTTACAGCTAAACTTGGATAATTTTCACCAAAAATTTTAATTTCAATTTCTATTGATTTTAAATATAATGGTTCGGCTAATTCAAACTGTCCGGTATTTCTGTAATACTCAGCTAAATTATTCAAATGCAAAGCATAATCGGGATTATCAATTCCAAATGCAATGCTGTCAATTTTTAACGATTTAGAAAAATAATCAGATGCTTTGTTAACTAATAATATAGCTTCTTTTTGACTTTCAGTTTTAATTGACATTTCGAGATACAGAGTGCCTAAATTATTTAATGCTGAGGAGTAATTTGTATTTGATTCACCATAAATATTTTTATATTTTTCTAAAGCTTCTAAATAATATTTTTCTGCTTTATCATAATTTCCTGTTTCATAATAAAACACACCTAAACTCAATATTTCAGTTGCATAGTTTGGATGCTCAACGCCTAATTTTTCTTTTGTTATTGTAACGGCATCTAAAAGATATTCTTCGGCTTGTTTATTATCTCCTTTTTTGAGCATTGTATTAGCCAAATTATTGAGTACGTTTACATTATCGGGATGTGTTTTTCCAAATGAATTATATTGAATTTCTAATGATTTTCTTAAAACATCTTCCGATTTATCGAAATTACCTGACTGATAATAAAATAAGCCCAAATTATTTAAAAAGGTTGCATATTCGGGATGCATATCACCGTAAACCTTTTCAAAAATATTTTGACATTTGTTATAAGTTTCTTCAGCCATTTGAAAATTACCAATTGTACTGTACAAACCAGCTAAACTATTCAATGTATTTGCGTAAGACGAATGAAATTCACCAACTGTATTTTTTTGAATTAACAATGCTTTTTTAAGCAGGTTTCCGGCAATTAAATAATCACCTTTTGAAATTTTAATATTTGCTAAATTGTAAATTGATATTGAATAATCAATATGATTTTCGCCTTGCAAATCTTTTCTTAATTCAACAACTTTTTCAAATTGTTTTTCAGCCATATTATAATCTCCTGTTTGCTCGAATAAAAGCGAAAGGTTATTTAACGAATTAATATATCCATCGTACTTTTCGCCATAAAGAGATTTTTGAATATCTAAAGCTTTTTTTGAAAGTTCAATAGCTTCTTTGTATTTACCATTTGACGAATATATTGATACTAAATTGCTTAATGCAGTAGCATAATCAGGACTTGTTTCACCATAAATTTTTCTATAAATATCAATTGCCTCATTTAAAAGCGATTCCGCTTCTTTGTATTTTCCCAAATTATCGTATAACACAGCAAAATTTGAAAGTGTAAGAGCATAATAATTACTCTCTTTTTTATAAACTTTTTCTTTAATAGCAAGACATTGTTTATACAAATTTTCTGCTTCTGAATTTTTTTCAAGCTTTTCGTAACATACTGCATGATTATTTAATGCGGTAGCATAATCTGCTGAATTTTTACCATAAAATTTCAGGCACAATTCAACAAATTCGGAATAAACCTTTTCAGACTTTTCATACATACCAGCTTTTAAATAAAATTCGCCTAAACTGTTTAATGTTATAATATAGTTTGCCGACAGCTTCCCATAAGATTTTTCCATTAATTCAACTGAATGTGTATAAAATGGTTCTGCTTGAGCGTACATTCCATGAACAAAGTAAAAAGGAGCAATTATATTAACAGTTGCCATATACAGTGAGTCTGTTTCGGCATAATTATTTTTTACAACCTCAAAAACATCTTCATAAATTTGTTGTGATTTGTCATAACTTCCTGCAATGCTATATATATTAGCTTGTTGATTTGCAGTATTTATGTAATCCATTGAATTTTTAGTTTGGTCTTTTATTATAAAATTAATTACCTCATCCATCAATGGATATGCTAAAGAATATTTGCCGATATACGTATAATTTATTGCTAAATTGTATGTTACCATTATATAATTATAATTTTCAACTCCATATAATGTTTTAGATAAATCTCTAACTTCATTATATTTTTCAACAGCTTTGTTGTAATCCTGAATTCCATAGTAAGAAAAAGCAATGTACCTTAATACACTATAATAATTTGTATCTTTCATACCAATTTCCAATAAAGTTTGATTACCTGTTTTTATAGCATCAGCATATTTTTGCTCCTGAAATTCTTGTGCAAATTTATTATATGACTCTTGCCAATTTTGAGAAAAAGAAAGGTTGAAAACAAATAGTAAAATAATATTAATGATAAAAGTTTTGTTCATTATGTTATTGTATTACAAATAATATAGAATTCTTTTAATAAAAAATTAAAAACTATACAATAATAATAAATTTCAATTAATTATCTAATAAAATTATAAAACAAATTAATATTAAGCCTATTTGGAAGTAAAATTTTAACAACAATCTAGGGTCAGGGCTATGAATTATTTTATCCTTTTTTAAGCTCTTGTTAATCAATATTTCAAGACTTCTTTTAATCATAATTTTCGTTTTAAAACGCTAAATTGATATGTTTTCTTCGTTTTCAAACGAATTTGCTATTAATTTCCTGATTTTTTTCAAAACAAGAAAGATTCTGGGAACGTTTGAAGCTACTTAACGACGAGCAATTGCTTGCAGTTTGTGTCAAACCGCTATGAAATTTATTTGATGTAGTATTTGTTAATTTGCACATTCTGCTAGTTGTTTTCATAGATGGTATTATGCCATATGCTTTATTGTCATCACATTGTTAGTATTTAATCATTCTGCAATAATTGGTTATTATGAATTAAAAATTATTCTGTCTTTTTTATAATACAATCAATAGTATTTTTGAAATAATTTTTAGCTCTTTCTTTGTTTGTATTTCCATTAATCATATCAACATCAATATAGCTGTCTGATGTATATATTCGCATACTTTTAATGGTATCATTCTTTAATTTTAAAAGTGTTTCCTTTGAAATGTCATATAATACAGAACAAATATCATTACCATTACATATTATCTCATCATTTATTCTTTTTAATCTATAAATTGAGTCTTTGTTACTCATTAGCAATAATTCATTATTTTTTGAATTAAAACAACATTTCTTATTACTTATAAAACCCATATTTAAATAATACTCTTCACTAACTCTACCTAGACTAAAAAAAACAAATGTTCCAGACCATGTTGGATAAACTACTTTAACTTGCTCCGTAAGTACCTTTTCTACTTTTTCAAATTTATCAATTTCATTTGTTTTGTATTTGCAATCTTGAGAAAACGAAAAAAGAGAAACTAAAATTAGAGTTAATTGTGTAAAAATGTATTTTTTCATATTTAAATTATTTAACACAAATATACAACATTTAGAATAAAAAATTAAATTTTAATAAATATTTGAATGTTGTTAAATTGAATTTCTGAGCAAAATTAAAATTTCGTTTTTATAATATGAATTTTGTTATAACCAGTAAAACACAAACGATTGAGTGAGTAATATGAATTAGAAACTAAAATAACGTTTGATGAATGAGAAAATTGGGCATATAGCCACAGCCATTGTCAAACCGTTAAAATATTTACAATTTGTTAGAATTGTCAAGTTTCACATATTGCCCGCTAAATTCTAACAAAGTGTTAGCTACCGTTTTTTTATTTCTATTAATTGTTTCTCAGTTATTTGCCTATGAAATTCAATAATTCCTAAATACCAATTATTGAAGTCAGTTTGTTTTATAGGAATCCTTTTTTGAATATATATAGGAAAAATTATTAGGCAGAAATTAAAACAATTTTGTGTAATATGTTGTGCATTTTGCGGATCTCTAATTTGTATTATTCCGAAATCTTTTTGAGTACTACTTGTCAGTTTACCTTGAAGAATATCTGTCCCATGAGTAGCTGAAGAATAATTTTTGAAAAAGCCATCGTATAAAACTGTATTCTTTAGATTTTCGGCTAATTCTTTTATGTTTCTAGGTCCATTAAATAATGAATACCACGATATGTTATTTTTTTTAAGTCTTTTCTGAGTCGCTTCGTATTCAATTTTAAACGGCTGAAATTTCGTTGAATTTATAATTAAATTCCCTGTGTTTAAAAGTTCGTCAACATTTGTCAGAATTGGAGGTATTTGGTTTTTCATTATTTTATCATTAAAGAATACTTTTTCAATTTTCTTGTATTCTTCTGATGAGGCATTAAGTCTTTCAAGATTTTTATTGTTATTTATATAATTCCACACTAAGAAGGACATTGACCTATTATAGAAGTCTTTGTCAAGAAGATATTCCAAATATAACATGTTTTCTAATGCTGTACGGAGTATATTTTTACAAGGTTCTACAGAAGACGATTTAATTAAAATACTTATAGCATCAATTTGCTCTATAAAATTTCTAAAAAATAATATAGGTGGCAAATCTACATTGTCCATTGTTGATTTTTCAATATCCCATTTAATTAAATTTGAACCAAAATTCACTAATTCTTCAATCCCTGAAGATAACTGTATTAATAATTTTTCTAAATCCGGTTCCAAATTCCTTGGAATAATATCTTCTACCGGAACTGTCTTTTTATACATATTCAATTTTGTTTTTTTCAAAAATGGTAGCTAACTAATGCATAAATATACCTTATCCGACAACAAACTATTACAACCAATTACAAGCATTTAATAAGTAAATATTATTTAACACAAATATACAAAATTTCGAATACAAAATTAAATTTTAATAAATATTTGAATGTTGTTAAAATAAATTTATGAGCAAAATTAAAATTTCGTTTTTATAATTTGCATATTATTATAACGATTAAAACGCAAACGATTGAGTGAGTAATATGGATTATAAACTAAAATAACGTTTGATGCATGGGAAAGCTGGGCATATAGCCGCAGTCAGTGTCAAACCGTTAAAATGCCTGAAATCCGATTGCTATCTGATTTAAAAGTGAGTTAGCGTGGCTTTAAATTTTAATTCCAATTGTAACCTTTCCGCCCAAACCTTTTTCTACGATTTCAAAGAGCGTTTTTAATGTAATATTACTTCCATCATTTTCAACTCTTGAAATGTATGTTCTTTTTTTGTCAATTACCTTTGCAAGATCTTCTTGAGTCATTTTTTTTGATTCTCTGGCATTTCTTAAAAGTAAACCTATTTTAAATGCTTCAAATTCTCTGTCAAGTTGGTCACGTCTTAGAGTTCCCTTTTTACCATATTGGGAATCTTTGATTTGTGACCAGGTCTTGATATTTGATTCGTTATTTTTCATATATTATTTTTTTCTTTTTTCCTTAAAATATTCATACTTTAGTCTAATTGCCAAGTCAATTTCCGATTTGGGTGTCTTTTGAGTTTTTTTCTGAAATCCGTTAAGCAGAATAACAAGTCTACCTTCGTCAAAAAAGCAAAACACTCTCCAAATGTCACTTCCTAAAGAAAATCTTGTTTCATAAAGTCCATGAGTCCCTTCAATATGCTTTAAAAACCTTGTCGGAATTTGCTGTTGAAATTCAACAATTTCAAGTATTTTATATATTTTATTCTGGACTTTAACTGTTTGTTTCGATAAAAAGTTCTCAAAATAATCCTTATAGGCAATTATTGTCCTGATTTTTTCCACAAGATTTCTTTTTGCAAAGGTAATTTATAAGTTACAATTATCCAAATGTTTTTTTATTTAATGCAGGCTAACTTATGCACAAGTACACCTTAACCGACAACAAACAATTACAAGCATTTAACAAGTAAAATTATTTAACACAAATATACAAAATTTTGAATACAAAATTAAATTTTAATAAATATTTGAACGTTGTTAAATTGAATTTGTGAGCAAAATTAAAATTCCGTTTTTATAATATGCATTTTGTTATAACTAGTAAAATACAAACGATTGAGTGAGTAATATGGATTATAAATTGTAAACTTAAATAACGGTTTAAACTACCTAACACCGTGCAATTACTTGCAGTGGTTGTCAAACTGTTAAAGAAATTGAACATTGTTACACTTGTCAACAAATTTACTGTAAATCTATTTCAGGACGAGACACTTTGCCATCTGAAGCAGTTGTTAAGTAATCCTTAATAACTGAAATTGGCTCTAACTCTCCTTCTTTTAGCACGTTAGATATATGTATGCTGATATTTGGAATAGAGGTGTCAAAAAGTTCGGCGAGCTGGTTTTGGTTCATCCAAACCATTCCATCTTTGGCAAACAAGGCAACATTGGCTTTTCCATCTTCGGTATTGTAAATTATTATATCGCTCATAATTGTCGAAAGTAAGATTTTTAGGATTATTTGATTTTAAAATTGTTCTATTAGTGATTATTTCAATATTATATAAATTATAGAGTCTTTTAAATTCGAAAATTTTGGTATTCTTTTAATGAATATTATTAGTTTTATAATTTTATATGATTATAATTAGTGTCTGTCCATAATGTCCGATTTTTTCGTTATGCTTGTTTTGAAAACAGTCATTTACTACAGTAAACTCCTTGGTTTTCAAAACTTCGCATGCCTCAAACTCGAACATTATAGTTCAGACACTGACTTTATAGACAGACACTAATTATCCTTTTAATAAAGGCAAATATACTATTTTTTAATTATAAATAAATTGCTTTCCTTTGGATATTAATTATCTATTTCGTTAATAATGACAAGCTTTCGACTTGTACTATTTTTGTACGAGATGCTGAAATAATCCTGATAAAAATCGGGACAACATGACGTTACATTGGTTTTTAGAAATACCGATATTATTTATAAACTTTTGTCTATTTTTCCCAAATAACAAAATCGTTTTCAATATTTTCCTGTCGCATTGTTGGTTTTTGCATGCCATTGGTTAATTTTTGCACTTGCGTTATAACATAATTCTGTAATTCGGAAACAGTAATTTTATTATCGTTATTTTTGTCAGCATCAAAAGAATTAATTCCATTTAACAACGAGTACGTAAAAACTCCATTTTTCCAACTTTCGCCCTCAAAAGCATATTCGCCACCCCCAGCCGAAGATACAACAACTGCACCGGTTCCCTTACGCAAATCGGAAAACATTTCTTTCATTAGCTCAAACGAATTATTATAACTGATTTTTGAAGATGAGTTATACCCACGTGGCTTAACTCCTCTAAAAACAATATCTTTTTCAACAACATTTTCAGTAACTAATTGCTGACCGCTTTCCTTATCAACCTCACCTGAATGACAAGCATCAATAAACAGAATTTTGTTACGAGCGGGAATAGAATCTAATAAATTATCTAATTCATCATATTTTAAACCATTTAAACTCGGTTTATTAAAATTAATGTTATTTGTTGCCAAATAATAATCTAAACTATCATCTAAAAGTCCATGCCCAGCATAGAATAACATTACTACATCATCAACATTAGTTTGCAATAATTTTTGTTTTAATTTTCTAATATTGTATATTGTTACATCTTTGTTTAAAAGTTTATTAACATAAACATTTTCATAATTAATTTTTTGTTTGCTAAATAAATCAGAAAAATCGTTTGCATCTTTTGCAGCATAATTCAAATTCCATTCTTTATCCTGATATTCAGATGCTCCAATTGCAATTATGTACAAATTAGGTTTTTTAATTTTAGACGATTTACAAGTAATTACAACTGATTCTTTTAACGATTCAACTCCTTTTTCATTTAAACAAGATAATTGAATATTGTTGTTTCCTGGTGAAAGTTCAACAGTTATTTCTTTTGTTATAGAATCAATTTGAGTATTTCTAAGATTTATTCCATTAACTCCATAAACTGGAACATTATTTACCCAAACATTAATTCTATTTAATTTATATTTGTTATCCGATGCTTTAATAATTAAATTTAATGATGTGTTTTGTGTTAAAAATTGCAATTTATCTAAATTTAATATTTCAATTTCGGGTAAATGAAAATCGTTTGCAAACATTTCTTCTGAAAAGCCCATCTTTTTTAATCTTTTCTGGTAAGCCATATAATAGGCATTTATTATTTCGTCGGAAGCAATTCCGAGGCGTTTCATAACAATATCGGGGCGATTATATTGAAGATCGAATTGTTCAAAGGGATAAAATTTTACACCAAACGTGAATCCAATTTCTTTTTTTGCATTTTTTGTTGCATAATAAAAATAATCGGGCGTTTTTACAATAAAATCATCATTATTAATTGCGTATAATGTAGCAACTTCATTCCCAGTATTAGTATCCCAAATTTTTATTGTTCCATCTAAACTAGCTGTTGCAATTTGTTTTCCGTTTGGAAAAATTACGGCAGACGATATTTTATTATTATGACCTTTAAAAGTATTAATTTGTGCACTTTGTTTTAAATTCCAGCTTACTAATGAATTTGCATTATCCTGATAGTATATATTTTCTCCTTTTAAATCAAACATTAATGGGGCATTTCCATTGGTAATTTTTTTAGCCGAATCGTTTTTAAAATCAAAAAGCACAATATTATTTTTAACATCAGAAAAAACAATCGAATCATTTACATTATTAAATTTTAGGCATTTAATCTCAAATTGATTTTCGAAAGTTTTTATTGTATTTTGTTTTTTAACATCCCAAAGTTTAAGTGAATAATATTTTGGGAAAGCTGAATGTCGAGTATTTTTTTCTTTTCTAGAAATTACCGAACCTGTTTTATAATCATTACCGCAACTTGCTAACAAATTGCCCGATTTATTAAAATCAATTGAATTAATTGACAGATAATGAGCCTTAAGCTTGCCAACTTTGTTTAATTTATCAGCATTTATTATATGAATAGGAAAAACCCTTGGTACAAAAACATTATACAAAACTCCCTTATTAAAACCTCTACCACCAGTAGCAATTATATTTTGATTTTTATTAAATGAGGCAGAATTAAGAGTTTCATAATTGTGCAATAAAAAGTTTTCGGCAAAATAATAAGAGCTAATTGTATTAATAAACAATGATAAAATAGGAGAATTTATCAAAGCATTTATATAAATTGGATTAAAATTTCCTTTAATTTTATTAATATTTATTTTATTGTTTATATTCCATTCACAAATTTTATTATCAAACGAAGTTGACACTATATTTGAATCTGTAATAAAATTCAAACTACTTATTTCATTTTTATGCCCAAAATAACAATTTGCAGTAATTTTATTATTCAATTCAAAAGTTCTAATTATATAATCATCGCTACCTATTGCTATTGTTGTTCCTTTATTGTTTATTGCAATACAAGAAATTGAATGAATACCGCTTTCAAGTTTTTTAATAGCGTTGCCTGTTTTTATATCATATATTGTAATTACACCTTTATCATCGCCAAAAACTAAAATATTCGCCTTTTGGGGATTAAAAATTATTGTTGAAGTGTTGAATCTATCTTGATTTATTGTTTTAAGATATTTGCCATTAGTGTCCCATATATACACTATACCATCTTCATTTAATGCAGCAATTATTGAATCGTTTGAATTACAAGAAATTTGCAAGAAATTATATTTTTTAAAATTACCTATTTTAGTATAATTAGCTTTGTTTTTAATATTATTCCAACAAATTATTTTTGAAGGAAAAACTGATAACAATATTTCTTGATTTTTATTTGCAAAACAAGCATAATTAGAAAATACAGGGATATTACTTACTAATCCATTATACACATTACATTTAACAACTTTACTAATTATAATTTTATTGTTTTTTGAATTTATTGCTGCACGAGTAATAATTATATCTTCGTTATTATTAAATAATATTTGTGTACAAGCTGTATTTGATATAAAAACTTTTTCACCGTTAACTTTTGCAGTTCTAATATATATCAGACTATCTTTTTTATCCCAAACAGGAATGTTTTTATAAAATAGCAAATTGTTATTAACTCTCCATAGTTTAATTTCAGAAAAAAGACCACCAACAGCTAACAATGAGTCATTTTTACTTATGTCTATAGAATATACTGGCTTATTCAAACTTATTGTATTTATTGGGTTTCCCGATTTTGAATCCCAATATATAATTTTTCCATCATCGCCAACAGATACTATGTTATAACAATTATTAAGAAACTTTATTGAATTAATTTTACCTATGTGCCCTTTAAAAATTTTTAATTGTTTTCCTAAAATAAAATCCCATAAAATTATTATGTTATCCTTACCAATACTAGCGAGATATTTTCCATCGCTACTAAAAGCAAAATTTGTAATTTCATCAGAATGTCCTGATTGTAATGTAAGTTCTGGATTCTGAGCATAAGTTGCAATTCTTAATAATATTAAGAAAATTATTCCATAAATAAATAAAGATTTTTTCATTAAAATTATGGATTTATATAAAAATTAAAAGGAATATCAATTTCCTCTTGCTCGAAATTTGTGCTTAATTTAACAGAAAACGTAGTAGTATATACTGAACCAACCGTAAAGATAGATGTTGTATTTATTGTCCATATTGCCTCAAAACATTGAAAATTCCCTTCTATCATATTTGGTAGTTTTCCCGAAAACTGAAGCATTTCCATAGGCAATTCACCATCATCATACATATAATAGCTATACAGATTTTTTTCAAAATAAACTCCATTTGTTACTGTATTTAATTTTACAATAAAATTTCTTAGGGCATTATTTTCCCAAGTATAAGTAGGAGCAAGCTCTATAAAGTGACATGTCATATTACTTTGTTTAGCTTTGTTAATAATTGTATTTACATTTAAATTCTGCAAAAAATTAACTCTACGTGAATAAAGAATAATTAAATTTTTATTTAAATATGACGAATTCACATTCATATAATTAATTAAAGAATCAATAGCTTCTAATAAAGGCAAAGTATCATTTGTTATATAATTTCCATTTTTGTATATTTCTGCAAGTTTCAAATCAAGTTCATTTGCGTTTCTTGTATAACCATTATTAATAATTTCAATTGGTTTATTTTTATTACTAACTTTAGCTATCATTACTTCATTATTTGGAACAGAACTATGTATGAATTTACGAACAGTTGGCTCTATCCCATTAATATAGTCATCCATATTTATTTCCATGTCTAAACCATCGCTTATTAATACGGCAGTTGAAAAATTTCCTTTTTGAGGAGTAGTTATTATTTTCAGACTATCAAATGATGCTGAATATTGAGAATTACCAGCAGCAGAACTTACAGACGAAATGTTATTTAATATATTTTGTTTAATTAAACCGTCATTATTTGATTTATCTAAAATAAAAAACCTTACTTTTACAACTGCCTGAGTTGATGTATAACTATTCACATCGGCATTAATTACTCCACACGAATAATAATTTTTAACTAATTTTTCCTCTTCTCTTTTACAAGAAAAAATAGTTAGCATCAATAATATTAAAACACAATATTTCATTTATTTTATAAAATTCTTTTTTTGCTTTTTATTTGGTAATACATGACTTACACACAATCTAAATAGAAACACATCTTTAAAATTCGCATTGTAATTATTTTCTATTTTATTGAGATTTGTTAAATTTTTTTCTATTCTGAAATCAACCGATGTTCCATATTTTAAGATTCCTATTCCTCCTATAATATCTAAGTAATAAAAACTGACTTTATTTATTAATTCTTTTTTTCTTGTAATATCAGCATAATAATATTCCTGATTCCCATTGTCATTTATTGAATAACTTAAAGTTGAATAAAATGATGTAATAAATTTTCCAAATTTATTATTGAAACCACCGTATAACTTTAATTTATATTTACCTCCAGGATTCAAATTATATCCACAAATCAATGGGATATCAATACTTGAATATGTGAAATTCTTTTCTCTTGATGATGCCCAATCAGGGATTTGCGAACCAAAATTATTTCCGAAGAAATCAATTTCGGTTTGAAAAAATATATTTTTAGTGTATTTATACCTATAAAACACACCAGTTGAAATTCCGGTAAAGTAAGTGTGAAACTTATTATCACCTGCAGTTAACGATGTATAATCATTAAAAATAATGTAATCCTTATCAAATGTAAGCTTACTTACAAGAATTGGAGAATAAACAACTCCAATTTCAGTTTTTTGAGCAAAAACAATTTGTCTAATAACAATTAACAATAATATAATTAAAAATTTTCTCATTAAACTAATATTTAATTTTAATTATTGTTGAAGGAGGATTTCCATATACAATTGGAAAAGCAATACCTATTTTAAGTTCATAATAACCAGAAAAATACTGGTAATTAATTTTTGATTGAATATTAAAATGTCTTTTAATTGAAATTGATAATGGTAAATATTTTATTTTTTTAATTAATTTAAAACCAAAAGAGGAACTATAAATAGTAGGTTCGTAACTGTCGGCACCTCCATATAATCTTATAAATGGCTCTTTGTTATAACTTTGATTTAAATTTAACATTAAAAAATTCACATCGGTTAATAGAACTGTTTTTTGAGTTTTTGAAACATAAATTTTATAAGTAACTCCAGGTCCTATCGAAAATGCACCTCCTTTAAAATATACTGGTGTAGAATAGTAAGGTTCATCTTTACCTTTATCATTATTAAAAGAATAGCCCTTTGTTTTTCCGTAATAAGTAGATGAAAAATAGAAGTTCAAATCTATAGTCCAACCAAACCGTTTAAAATAATATGCAGAATTAAACGACAACCCATTAAAAAACACTTTCTTATTATATAGTCGCTCAAACAATATATTACTTGTTCCAGTTGTAAAATTAAATTTCTGCGAAAAACATAATACTGAAATGTTTGAAAAAATTAACAACAATATTATTTTAACAATTCTCATTTAATTAGGGGTTTGTTGAAAAACTCAATTTGCTACTATCGTAATAATAAAAGGGCCAAAAATAATAACCCGGATAAGTACCATATACAGTAACCATAGGCTTTACATAAAGCAAATCATCTTTAATTGTTTGATATGAAATATTTAACGTGTAATATCCATCTTCCTTTATTTTCTCAAATTCTCCAAAATATTCATTAATAGCAAAATCTTGGTATTGATAATGATAGAGAGTTAATTGCGGTGTCCAATCTTTTACTTCATATTTTACCATATTATTTAAAACATACGATAATTCTAGTCGCGAATTTACCTCATAATAATTTCCATCAATAATAAAGGGACCACTTGCATCAGCTACATTTAAAGATATTATTGAAGTATCGGTAATTGGAATTACGCGCAAAAAAATATGGACATTTTCTTTTTTGCAACTTAAAACTAAAAAAAGAAAAATGAAAAATATAATTGATTTTATTATTTTAAAATAAAAATATTTCATAGTCAAAAGTACAATATTTACAAAGTAAACAAACTATTTATAATATGTTTTACAATATTATTTTTTCCAAATCACAAAATCGTTTTCAATATTTTCCTGTCGCATGGTTGGTTTTTGCATGCCATTGGTTAACTTTTGAACTTTGGTCAACACATATTCCTGCAATTCAGATACTGTGATTTTACTATCTTTATTTTTATCGGCTAAAAAAGAATTAATTCCATTTAACAATGAGTACGTAAAAACTCCATTTTTCCAGTTTTCTCCCTCAAAAGCAAACTCGCCACCACCGGCTGATGAAACAACAACCGCACCGGTTCCTTTTCTTAAATCGGCAAACAATTCTTTCATTAATTCAAATGAATTATTATAGCTGATATTCGATTTAGAATTATATCCCCGTGGTTTAACGCCTCTGAAAACTATGTCTTTTTCTGCAACGTTTTCGGTTACTAATTGCTGACTGCCTTCTTTATCGACCTCACCGGAATGGCAAGCATCAATAAACAGAATTTTGTTACGTGCGGGAATTGAATCTAATAAAACATCTAAGTCTTCGTATTTTAACCCGTTATCACTTGGCTTATTAAAATTAATATTATATGTTGCAAGGTAATAATCCAAACTGTCATCTAACAATCCATGACCGGCATAAAACAAAATTACAACATCATCAACATGGCTTAATTGTAACTTTTGTTTTACTTTTCTAATATTTTCAACTGTAACTTCTTGATTTAAAATTTTTGTAGTAAAAACATTTTCGTAGTTATCTTTTTGCTTATTAAACAATTCAGAAAAATCGTTTGCATCTTTTGCAGCATAAGTTAAATCCCATTGTTTATCCTTATATTCCGATGCTCCAATTGCAACAATATATAAGTCTGGTATTAAAATTTTATGTGGTTGATATGTAATTTCAAACGATTCTTTAAGTGATTCAACTCCTTTTTCATTTAAACATGAAACCTGAATTATATTTTTGCCTTGAGATAAATCTATTGATATCTCTTTATCTGTAACATTTGTTTGCAATTGACGAAGATTTATTCCATTAACACCAAAAAGGGGAACATTATTTACCCAAACACTTATTCTATTTAGATTATATTTGCTATCGGTTGCGTTAATTGCAAATGAAAATTCAGATTCATTAGTATTTAAAGGTAATTTATCTGCATCAATAATATTTACCTCTGGTAAATGGAAATCATTAGCAAACATGTTTTCTGAAAATCCCATTTTCTTTAGTCTTTTGTTGTATGCCTGATAATATGCTTTTATCAGTTCATCAGATACAATGCCAAGTCGTGCAAGTACAATATCAGGACGATTATATTGAAGATCATATTGTTCAAAAGGATAAAATTTTAAACCTGAAGAAAACCCGATTTCTTTTTTTGCTTTTTTGGTTGCCAGATAATAATTATCGGGTGTTTTTAAAATATAATCAGTATTATTTAAAGCAATAAAAGTTACAATTTCTTTACCATTTGTTACATCCCACAGTTTAACAGTTCCATCCCATGATGATGAAACCATTCTCGAACAATCTTCTACTAATGAAATACTTGAAATAATATCATTATGCCCAACAAAAGAATTGACTATTTTTTTATTTTCGATATTATATTGAACGATGTTATAATTGTAATCCTGAAAGAAAATGTTATTGCCATTATTATTATATTTTAATGGTTGTCGTCCGAATGAAAGAAAAATAGCTGAGTCAGTTTTACAATCAAACAAATATACTTTTTGTCCATTTGTATAAGCAAGAGTATCATTAACAGGACTATATTCTAAATCATTAATAACGTATTGAGAATTAAAATAAACATCCTTTAACTTTCTTGTTTTTAAATTCCATATTTTCATATATATATCATTTTTTGCACAGCTTGCCAGAAGTTCGCCATTATGATTAATTGAAAGAGATTTTATTTTATAATAGTGCCCATAAAGTTTAAATTCCCGTTTTTGTGTTAAATTGTTATAAATGTATATTGGAAAACTTCTCGGAAAAGCAATCGACGAAATACCTCTCCACCCTCCGCCACCCGTAGCCAGATATTTTTTATCTTTTGAAACTGCAAGAGTATTCAGCACCTCATAATTTTTCATGAAAAATGATTTTCCAAGCAAAAACATGGTTAACATATTGCCGCCTATTGAAAGAGGAATTGCTGCAGAAATAGTTTTATCAACTAAAACCATCGGGTTTTTAATTACTTTAATTGCTTTTTTTTGTGTTGTATCATTCAATAACCAATAATACATTTTATTATCTAAACCAACTGTAGCAATTGTATCGCATAAGGAAACAAAAGAAAGAGATGTTACATTTGATTGGTGACCGTTAAAATAATTAATTTTCACATTGTTATTTAAATCATAAACTTTAATGCTGTTATCTAAGCCAGCTAAAGCAATCAATTTCCCATTGTTATTTATATCGGCGGCAGAAACCGGAAAAACTGAACTTTCAATTTTTCTTATTAATTTATTTTCTTGTATATTCCATACAATTATTGACCTGCCAGCAGAAAAAACAATTAGAGCGTTATTTATTGGATGAAATTGAACTGCTAATGGAGATAATTTAAACTGTCTGATAATCAATTTTCTTTTTCCTGACTTTTTATCAAAAATATAAATACTATTATCGTAATTACTAGCAGCATAAATTGTATCGTTTGGACTAATAACAATATTCTTAAACTTATATCTGGCATAATCGCCAGGTCTTATATAAACAGTCTTATTTTCAGATAATTTGTCCATTCTTATTTTTGAAGAATGCAAATAAGAACAAATTGAATAATTTCCACTTTTGTCGAATATACAATTTGATGATTGTACTTTATTTAACATTGAAGTTTCATTAGTTATAACATTAAATAAATATGTTCCTTTTTCTTTTTTATTAACAATACTATAAATTACTATGCTCCCATCTTTGTTAAAAGATACAGAACTACGAATTTTTTTATCAATTATTAATGGAGGTTTAATTGTATCGGAAAATTCCCATATTTTGAGTGATGAATATATTGTTGTTGCAGCCAAATATTTATTGTCAGGGCTAATATCAAAAGAATTTACAGGATTTTTATTATCAAATATTCGTATTAATTTTCCAACTGTAATATCCCAGACTATTATTTTACCATCATCACTTGCAGATATTAATGTATTAGTTGATATAAATTTAACAGCATTTACTGCATTAGTATGACCTTTTAGTCGTCTCAATTCTTTTCCAAGTACAAAATCCCAAACAATAATCACATTATCTTTCCCGGCACTAACTAAATATTTACCATCGGAACTAAAAGCTAAGCATAAAATATCATCAGAATGACCTGTTTGAAGAGTTAATTGTGCCGTTTGCGAATAACTTTTAGAAATTAATAACAATGTACAAATTATATAAAATAATACTAACTTAAGAACTGATATTTTTTTTATAATAAACATTCACTTAGGGTATTGATATATAAAATGGCATATAAGTATATAACTTATCTAAATTATCAACAAAAAGTTCAATATATGCACCTGAACTATAGTTTGAAACAAAAACCGGTTTTGATGCAGTTTGAGTCCAACTTGACTCAAAAAAAGAATAATTTCCTAACAAAATATCATTTAATCTATTAGCAAATAATGGCATATTAGTACCATCCTGATTATTACTTACGTAAAAAATAAAACCTCCGGTTTTTTGAGCAATTTGTGTATAATTATAAAAATCACCATTCGACTGATATGTCATAACAATGTTTACAACAACATTATAATTAATTGCTTTAGTAATTAATGAATCCCAATCTTTATTGCTTACAACATCTTCGTTATGCGTAAATGCTATAATTTGTTTATTTGAATTAATTGCTTTATTATTTATAAATTCGAGCATAGAATCTAAAGCTGAAAGGAATGGAGCATTTCCTTTATAATTACTATATTTTCTTAAATTTGCAAGCGTTTGGTCATATTTATCTGCATTATTTGTAAAATCGTCTCCATATATTGTTATTGGCTCATTTGGAATAAATTCATTTCCCATTCCATAAGCCGACAGAATAAAATTACTGCCTACTGGCGAAAGTTTAAAAAATTTACGACAAGCAGTTTCCTGATTTAGCATATATTTATTTCCCAAACCATTAAACTGCGATTCGTCTATTTCGCTTTCATCTAACATTATTGCAACAGAATAACTTCCTAAATAAGATGTATTCATTTTATTTAAACTATCTAAAACAAAAGTATTATATGCGCCAGATTGATTAGTGTATGAACCTATGTATAAATATCTTACAAGTTCTATTTGAGTTAAATCGAAATTTGTGCGAGAATCTAAAATTATAAACCCTACTTTAAATTTTAACTCATTTGAAGTATGACTAATATATTCCGAACTTGTTGTTACTGGAATAATAATGGGTACTGGTGCAATATCTTTTTTATTGCATGCAATAATTATCAATAATATTATAATATAGTTCAATGATTTATAGTATGCAAAATATTTCATCGTTTATTCTTTATTTAATTGTAATTGGTTTTTTAAAAACTTATCCCAATGTCTCCCCGATATTTTAAAACCCAATGCCAATCTAATCATATAAATATCAGTAAAATTCGCATTATATTCATAATTTATTTTATTCAGATTATTAATACTTTTCTCAAAACGAATATCTATTGAGATGCCATAATAATCAAAGCCAACCCCGATTTGATAATAATAAATTTGCTGCGAAATTTTATCAAGCATTGCTTCATTTGCATTGATTTTTATTCCTAAATATTGAAATGGTGAAATAAAACTGTTATGATTAAATTTTCCAAATTCAATATTTAATCCTGCCTGAATTTTATATTTAAAAACATTTTCGGGATTTATTTTTATACCAACCATTATAGGCACTTCAATACAACTATAATAAAAAAACTGCTTTTTAAATTGGTTAGATTTATGAGCATACCGAAAAGTTTTAGTTTGATAATTTGCTTCAACTTTAAAAAATAAAAATCTCTCGTTATACCTATAATAAAAGCCAGAATTAAATAATCCAAGCAATGTTGGATAACCAAAACTCGGGGTTTCTGCACCTACATCATAAGAATAATAATCATTTAAAATAAGTGCTGGTTTATCAAATTCTAAACGATTAACTGACAATGGAGTAAGAGTAAAACCAATATCAAACTTTTGTGATTGACCATTTAAAAACACAAAAGTTAAAAGAAATAATATTATAAAACTCCTATAAATCATTAATATTTAATTGTTTTAATTTTTGAAACCCCAGGACCTTTATTAATAGGAAATGTTAATCCAAAACCTATATTCAAATATGATGAAAAATTCTTTTGCAAAGTAGATTTGTATCCTGTTTTATTACTAATAATCTTATTCTGACTTATTTTAATAAACATTGGAATATTTGCAAATCTGTATCTAACAATTAAGCCAAAGTTCAAAGTACCTATTGAGGTTCCCTGATTATTTGAAATGTAGTAAGATAACCGTTCGTAATTTACTTCGTTGTCAATATATGTTATAGTGTGATTGTATGCAGTTATTCCAATCATAGGGATTAACATAAAATCTTCAGTTTTTGACATATAAGAAAGTCGTTTGAATCTTAAAAGTATGTTTACTTCAACAGCTATCCCGCCTCCTTCCATATTAGCACTAATTAATTCTTGCTGAGGATTTAAAGTGTCATATAAAGCTTTTAATAAAAGTTCACCATTATAATTTTTTGGAAAATAATAACTAAAACCAAAAGAAGGCGAAATCGTTTTACCGGGGTCAAGCGATAAGCCAATATTTAGATTTGGAAAATTAACAGGTTTTCCGTTTACATTATAAAAATAAGAATTATTGTAAGATAGAAAATAATTAACAATGTTCGGATAGTAAATAATATCTTTTTTATTGTCCTGAGCAAAGCAGGAAATATGAAGAAAAAAAAAGATTATTAAAGTATATTTATGAGTTTTCACATTTAATTTTTAAATTTTAACTCCCATTACACATATATCGTCAATTTGCTCGTATGAACGGTTATTATCTTTATTAACAAATGTTTTCCAATCTTCAATCTTTTTATCGAGCAATTTACCTTGTTGAACCAAATCGTTATTTTGCGTTTCCATTAATGCAATTTTAAATTGTTTGTACATAAATTTTTTACCATACGGTCCACCAAATTGGTCGGCAAAACCATCGGAAAAAAGATAAATGGTGTCACCTTCAATTAGTTTTATTGAGTGCAATGTAAATGGCTCCATGCTTTCATATATTGCTATTGGCATTCCATCGCCCTTTATTTCGTATAGAACTAAATCGTTATGTTCTAATTGTTTATCGCAAATAATTTGTTCTTTGTTTTTATTACGCACAATATAAAGCGGGTTATTTGCACCAGAATATTGCAATTCTTTAGTATTGTTATTGTAAACGCACAAACAAATATCCATTCCATCTTTTTGCTCGCCCGAAACACCCTTTTGCTTTAATGATTCAATAATCATATTTCGTACTTTGTTAAGTATCCAATTGGGTTGCACAATTTTTTCTTTAAGCACAACTTCGTTTAGAAACGAAATACATAGCATACTCATAAACGCACCAGGAACACCGTGACCGGTGCAATCGGCAACGGAAATAATTAACAAGGGGGCAAGCCCCCTTGTTGTTAATGGGGCATGCCCCATTGTTGTTATTTGAGTAGCCCAATAAAAATCGCCCGAAACAATATCTTTTGGCTTAAAAATTATGAAGTGATTTCCAAGCCAGTTTATTGTTAAATCATCATCGGGTAATACAGCTTTCTGAATTCTGCGGGCATAATTTATTGAGTCGAGTATTTCTTCTTTTTGAGTTTGTAGTTCAATATTTTTTTCGTGTATTTCATGAGTACGTTCCAAAATTATTTTTTCGAGTTTTTTATTTTTCGCAATTAATCTGTTTGAATTTAATCTTGCAATTAAAAATACTATAAATACTAACAATATGAAATAAATAAAATAAGCCCAATATTTTCGATACCACGGAGATTCGATTGTAAAACTAAACGAACTTTCTGAACTAATAACTCCATAAATATTTTTTGCTCTTACTTTAAAAACATAATTTTCCTCCCATAAATTAGTAAAAACAACATGGTTTTCTTTATTCCAAAGACTATAAGCAGCATCTTGACCAACAAGCATATATGAATATTGAGTTTTATCCTGACCTTCATAAAATGGTGCAGCAAAACTAAAATTTATTGTGTTAAAATTATAATCAATATTACTCGATTTAATACTACAACTGCCATATCCACTATAAAGTAATGAATCGTTACTGCCACATGAAACTTTTGTGAACATTGTTTTGTAATTAATCGAATAATTTTTCGATTTGTTTTCATCAAATTTTAAGAGACCATCGTCGCCACCAATCCAGCAAATTCCATCATTTTCGTTATAAAACACATTCGCTTTTCCAATATCTGAAAGACAAAATGGGTTTGTATTCCATGTATATGAATTTGTTTTGTCAAAAAAACCAATATCACCATCAAGATTAACATAAATCTTATTTTTAGTATCATTAATTAAATAAAAAAACATATTTGCCTTTTTATTGTTTTGAACTAAATTATACAAATCGAAATAACCTCTATAAAACTCCGGATTATTTTTTAGAGAATCGGGCAACTGGCTTTTTATTGTTTCTTCATTAACAAATTGTAATAAATTATTTCGTTGAGAAAAAACAACTTTATTGTTAATTTTAAAAGGCAAAGCCCAAGTATTATCAATTAACCCGTCTAATGAGTTATATTTTTCGATGCTATAATTTGTTTTATCTTTTATTTTTAGTTTGATAACACCTTGTAAAAGTGTTCCAATCCATATATCAGAGCCAATTTTAGTAATATCTTCTTCAAAGCGTACAATTTCTTCGGTTATCTCTGGTATTTCATTTATTTTATTCCACTTACCAACATTTTCGTATAAAATTAAGTGGTTTTTTTTAGCTACAAATAATACTTTTAAATTTTCGGAGTAATAAATTGAATTAACCTCAACATTATCTATTAAGTTAATATTCAGTTCATTAATTTTATATAATCCGTTTGATGTTCCAACAATTAAGTTGTTCTCTGCAATGCACAATGATTTTACATCTTTTGTAAAATTCGGGAATGAAATAAATGTTTTAGACAAATTATTATTATCCGATTGAAAAAAAAGTCCATTTGTTGTACCAATAAATAATTTTGAATGATAATTTATAATTGAAGTGATGCTTCCCGAAATACCATCTTCATTTCTATACTCTGAAATTGGGAGTGAATATTGTATTTGTGCAATTCCATTATTTAAGCCAGCCCATATATTTCCTTGGTAATCCTGCATTAAAGCAAGCACTACATTGTCTTTTAGCCCATTGTTTTCGTTAATAACATTCTGAATAATTAAATTTTCATTTACAATTATAACTCCATTATTTAAAGTATTTATTGCAATATCGCCATCGGACAGTTTTATTGCTCCATAAATTTCACTTTGTTTTAACACGTTACTATCGGGTGTTATAATTGGAGTTGATTTAAAAGTTTTATTATCGTAAAACCAAAATCCATCTTCGCGTGTAATAATAATTAATTTATTTTTATCGGAATCCGGAAGAATTGAAAAAACTCCAAAATTTTTAAAACATTCAGTACCATCAACAAGTTGCAATTTGTTATTTATTAATTTCACTAATCCTATTTCTCTTTGCCTTACATAAAATTCATTATTAATTAAAAATGAAAGATGAAAAGATGTTTCAGGTAAAATAGTTGTTAATTCATTATTTGAATATAAATAAATTACTTCTTCAGCTTGAAAAACAACTATATTTTTTAATGCAAACACCCGAATAATTTTACTGAATATTTTTTGAGTTGAATCGAGTTCATCTGACAAAGAAATATAATTAAGTTTTCCTGAAGCATTTGGAGCAAGGTAACCAAATTCGTTTTGTGCACCAACATAAATAATATTATTATTACTTACAGCAAGTGAAAAGAGCCATGCACTTTGTTGTTTAACAGGAATATAATTCCAGTTAGTACCATCATATTGTATTATTCTGCCTGCATTTCCAAAATACAAAACTCCATTTTTATCTTGCACACAAGCCCTGTTAGTAGCTTCAAGTCCTTTACCATAGTCCCGAGATGAAAAATAATTAATACTATTCTTCGTATTTTGTGAAAAGCAAACTAAAACAAAAGAATAAAAAAACAGAAAAAGTAAAGTATGTTTCATGTAGAAACTATTTATATCAAATTATTGAGAAAGACCAAAATTTTCTTTTAGCCAGCTTTTTAAATTGTTTGCTTCGGGATTCCCATAAAAATCATTAACGTATGATGTTATTTCAGCAATTTTATCGTTATACGATTTTTCTTTCATTTGCTCAAGCATAATTTTAATTTCATTTTTCAATTGGTCTAAATCAGGGAAAATAGGTGTAAATATACAAATTGGAGTAGATATATATTTTTCGCCTTCTTCCATATACATCAGCTTCATCTCAGATATTTCAGGATTCGGAATTTGTTTGCCGTCAATTGTTAAAAGTTCGTTTTTATTAATAATTAATGTATCGCTACTATATGCTAACTTTTTATTAATAGTTTCATTTTTATATAAATATCTGATATAAAAATACTTTTTGTCGTTCATGGGAAAAAAAGCAGGACTTATTTTAATTTTCACCTTGTCAAAAACGACAAAATTGCCTTCAAAAAAAGTAGTTAAATCATTAGCATTAAGAATATTATCGCCACCTCTGGCACTAATATTTCCCGTTGCCGGCAAAAAATTTGATTTTGAATCTTTAAACTCTGACATATTGTTAGAAGTTAGTAAAAACCTGCCACGTTTCGGATTTATTACAGCTGCACGCGATTCTGGAATTTTAAAAAGCAAATCTTCGTTCTGAGAAAATGCAGTTCCAATACCTAATGCAGAGCCGGTACTTTGAATTAAAATACTACCCGAAACTTTAATTACTGTGAACTTATCCTGAGAAAAGGCAGTTGTTAATTGAAAACTTAAATTTGTAAACAATAAAACAATAAGAACTAATTTCATTTTCATGGCTAATTTGATTTAAAAATTGTTTTTACAAATATAAATAATTAATTTACTTTAAGGACTTTTCCTGAAAACACATTAGTTCCTGTTTTTAACTGGTAAAAGTAAAATCCTGATTCTATATTTTTAAAAGTTAATATAATACTTGTTTGATTTTCTGAAAAATCTATTTTTAATGGCTTAAATAAAATTTCTTTTCCTGAAATATCGAATAATTTTATATCCACATTATTATACAAAGTATTAAGTTTAAATGTCAACTTTTCAGTAAATGGATTTGGATAAACATCAACCAAATCTTCTGATACGAATTTACTAATTATTTTGGTTGGATTTTTTATGATATCAACAATAACTCCTTCTACAACTGTAAGATTATATGGAATTTCTTGCGGAAGCAAATACCATCCATTATAACTCCCTCCCCAGCCAAAATTCAAATGAAAATAATTATCGGTATTATAACCATCAACAACGACATTATGACCATAAGTCCATGCAGAATCAACAATTGCTAAATGTGCAGGTAAAGAGTCTTTCATATTCTGCATTAATCTGTTATACAAATTAGTATCTGTTGGTTGCAAAAGTTCAGAATTATAAAAGTTAAAGCGCTGATATGCATCAAATGCCTGATTCACGCCAAATGTTCCCGAATTACTTGAAGTATATACCTGATAGGCAGCTATACCACAAGCAAAAGTCATCGCAGCTTTGTCTTGATTTGTTGGAAGCACGTTGTTTAAATAATGTGCATTTAAAGTATCTAAATAAACATTTAGTTCAGGAAATGATGGAAAATCTCTGTCTAAATAATCATTATCAATCCAGTATTGTCGTCCTGCATAATTATGGTAATAATCGTCTGAATTATCAAAATGTGTGTTATTTGTTGTTTCGTGAAAATTTAATATTTGTGCCATAGCAGTTGAAGGACAGCCGGCAATACTTCTTTGATTTGTTACCGGATCCATAGGGCAAAAATCATTATATGGTGAATTTTGTGTCCAATTTGTAGTTAACCAACCATTACCAACTGATGGCCATTGTTGAAAAGTAGAATCTTGTTTAGTTTTTAAATCTTCACATAATAATTCTTCCCAATAATTATTGTTTTTTAAATTGTTCGAAACAAAAATATTTCTTTTTAGTAAATCTGATTTAATTATTGAATATAATGGATTTCTGTTATTTAATTCCCCGAAATTACTTTCAAATGAATATGCAACAATTGGAGGTAAATCGGTATTTGCACTCACTATTATATATCCTTTAGGGACTAAATCAATTTCAAAAGCAATTATAATATTTCCATTTTTAATTTCGATACAGTTACTTACAATAAAATATTCAGCTTTTTTTAATTTGTTAAGTTTATTTTTTGCAACTAAAACAGCTTCATTATTGTTTATTTGCTTTGCAATAGATGGTATTGCAAATAATAATATTGAAGTAAATATTACGAAAAGAAGAATTAATTTATTTCTCATAGAATATTTTTTTGCACAAGATACAAAATTTTCAACTTCTACAATTTAATTTTTGGTTAAATTGGGGATAATTTTATTTTTATGTGCTGAAGTCATAAAATCAGATTTAATCTAAAGTGAAAAAAGTTTAAATCTCTTTCGAAAGGGAAATTAAGAAAAAAATGGCAGTCAATAATGATCTAAGAAAATTGTTTTAGTTTGTTATTAATGTTATCGTTTAATTGTTATGATATTACAAATAATATTCCTTTAAACTATTCCATTTCCTCTTAAATGTTTTTTTGTATTGCATTTGATAGTTGAATCTGTTTTTATTTTGAAAAAATATTTTTTTTGTAAAAGTAATAACTACATTTGTAAATGCGAATAATTAATAATTAAAAAAAATAACAACTTTGTAAGTAAAAACATGTATTAAATTGTTAAAAAGAGATAAATTAATAATTATAAATAAAATGAAAATCAAAAAAAAAAATATACAAAGTACATGGTACAATGTACGGTTTATCACTACAGCAGTTTTCTTTACATTGTACATTGTACATAGTACATCGTACATTGCCTTTTCTCAAAACATTGGAATTAACGCCACAGGTGATTTACCTAATGCCTCGGCAGGTTTAGATGTTGATTTTGCAAATAAAGGATTACTTATTCCGCGTGTAACATTTGCACAGCGTGCTAGTTTCAACCCTTTGCCTGCATCTGCTCAGGGACTGACAGTTTATCAAACTGATGCCGTGGAAGGATTTTATTACAACACAAGTACCACTACTACACCAAACTGGGTATATCTTTCTTCAATAGGTCCAATTGGTCCAACCGGGGCTAACGGAACAAATGGAACAAACGGAGCTGTTGGAGCAACAGGTCCAATTGGTGCCACTGGAGCTACCGGAGCTGATGGTGCTTTAAATGCTTGGGCATTACTTGGAAATGCTGGTACTTCACCTCCAACAAATTTTATAGGTACAACAGATCCCTCTGATTGGGTGATTCGAACAAATAGTATAGAGCGCATGCGTGTTTCTTCAACTGGTTTGGTCGGAATTAATACCGCACCTGCAGGAGCATACCTGAAAATATCTTCGAACAGTTCTTCGTATGATGGGCTTGATGCTTTCAATACTTCCGGCTCAGTAGGTTCTGCATTCAATGCAGTGTATGGGCAAGTACTTAATGTCGCATACGTTGGGGCTATGGGCTATCTTGGTTATCATAATTCCAATAACAAAACATTTGGAGTTTATGGACTTGCCGGAGATTTAGCAGGTATGTTTAACGGAAAAGTTGGTATTAATACTGTATCTACACAAATAACGGGTTCTGATTTGGAAATCAGGAACAATGTTGCAAATCCAGTTAATCTTTTGCTGCGGCAAACCACCTCCAACACTTTGCTGAATTCTGTTTTAGGAAATTTGGATTTCGGAGATGATTACAACACTTCAGCCCAGGCGAGAATTCAGATTTTCAGAGATGCCGCTTCATCTTCATCGGGAGATTTGCCTACGGCATTTACTTTCTGGACAATGGCAGACGGAGCAGCTGTATTAACTGAACGTATGAGAATTGACAATAGCGGCAATGTCGGCATCGGAACTACAAACCCCAACCGTATGGGTAATCCCACAGATAGAACTCTTACAATAGAATCAACCTCAGGAGCTAATGTTGAGATGATGCGCATTGCTGCAGCAGGTGCTGATATTGGTTCTGTGAACTTTGACAGAATTGCATCAGCAAACGGAGCCATCACCGGCAGAACTTGCATTACCGGTGCATCCGTAAACGGAAATGATGCTACAAGCATACAGTTTCACACAATGGCTGCGGGGGGTACTTTGACTCCAAGAATGACGATAAATGATTTAGGTAATGTTGTTATTGGTACAACAACTCCCAATGCACGATTAGACGTAAAAGGCAGTGGCAATACCAACGCTTCCTATGGTTTTGGAATAAGAAACAGTTCTGATGCTTATGCATTGGTTGTGCGGGATGATGGCAATGTCGGTATCGGAACTCTAAGCCCTACATCCAAATTACATATTTATGGAGGGAGTGCATTTATAGAAAACCCAAATGGATTTCAGAGTGCTACATTAAGTACCGATGGTGCTTTAGAATTGTACCGTTCACCTTTAGGGATTAACCCTAATGAGAATGGATACATTGACTTTAAAGATAATCCTGCAGATGACTTTGATTTTAGAATTAGCTACACTAATCCCACGCAAATTGGATCTAATGGAGCATTAGTGTTTTCAAGTACAACTATTGGATCTGGACCAGGTGTAACAAGAATGGTGATAAAAAATGACAACGGCTATGTAGGAATCGGAACAATCCCGAATGAAAAGTTAGATGTGGCTGGAAATATTTATGCAAGCGGCGATATTTACCTCGGAACATGTGCTACTTGGCTTAGCCCTATCGTCTGTTCCGATATAAGATATAAAAAAGATATTTCTCCTATAACAGATGTATTACCAGATGTTATGAAATTACAGGGAATAAAATATAACTGGCGTAAAGACGAGTTTCCTACTATGCACTTTAATGACAGAAGGCAGATTGGTTTTGTTGCGCAGGAGGTGGAAAAAGTATTTCCCGAAATAGTCAATACCAATGAAGAGGGTTTTAAAAATATTGAGTATGCCAAACTCACTCCTATGCTTGTTGAAGCAATTAAAGAACAACAAAAAATGATTGATAATTTAAAGTTGGAAAATAATGAATTGAAAGCACAGAACACTTCGTTAAATACAAAATTCGAATTACAACTATCAGAAATAGAAAAAATAAAAAAGCAGTTAGGTATGGAATCAAAAAAATAATTATATTTGCTCAATAATTGTTTATTAACCAATTATAAATACTATATTAATAAAAAGAAAAATAATTTGTAACTTTGTAATTAAAAATTACGTATCAAATTGTTAAAAAGATATAAATAAATAATTATAAATAAAACGAAAAAAAATGTACAATGTATATTTGAACATCACAACAGTTCTCTATTATATTTCAAGAATTATTAACCAATGAAAATGAATATGAAAAAAACAAATTTGTTTTTCGTAATTGCACTTTGTGCAATGTTCTTCCTCCCTTCCCTTTTACAAGTCCTTCCCTTTGGGAAGGATTTAGGATGGGCTTCTTGCTCTGCCCAAAACGTTGGTATCAACCCCACAGGTGCTTTACCTAATGCCTCGGCAGGTTTAGATGTGAATTATACCAACAAAGGGTTGCTTATCCCGCGTGTAACTTTTGCACAGCGTACAGCAATGAATCCATTACCTGCTATTGCTCAAGGACTAACTGTTTATCAAACAGATGCCAGCGGTTCCGGTGAAGGATTTTATTATAACACCAGCATCACCACTACTCCAAACTGGGTATATCTTTCTTCAATAGGTCCTATTGGTCCAACAGGTGCTACTGGAACAGGTACAACTGGAGCTACAGGAGCCACAGGTGCTACTGGAACAGGTACAACTGGAGCTACAGGAGCAACTGGCGCAACAGGTGCTACTGGAACAGGTACAACTGGAGCTACAGGAGCCACAGGTGCTACTGGAACAGGTACAACTGGAGCTACAGGAGCAACTGGAGCTACAGGAGCAACTGGTGCTACTGGAACAGGTACAACTGGAGCTACAGGAGCAACTGGCGCAACAGGTGCTACTGGAACAGGTACAACTGGAGCTACAGGAGCAACTGGTGCAACAGGAGCAACAGGAGCAACAGGAGCTGCAAATGCTAATGGAACAGCTACTCAAGTTGCATGGTTTAATACTGCAACGAGTTTAGTGTCGAATGCAAATTTATTTTGGGATAACACAAATTTTTCCCTCGGTATTGGAGGAACTCCTTCAGGGGCTTCTTATAAATTACATGTTTTAAGTGGTGATGCTAAGTTAGGAAACACCTCTACCAGCTCTATGAATAAACTTTTCTTCGGAGATGGAAGTTTTGTTTATGTTGGCGAAAATGTTGCCGATGACAGACTATATCTCCGTGGTGGTACTATGTCAATTGACATAGGCGGAAGTCTTGGTGCTGCCGGCAATGTTCTCACATCTAATGGCACAACATGTAGCTGGGCAGCAGGTGGCGGTGGCATTTCCGGTAGCGGTACATTAAACTATATTCCCTTATGGACTCCAAACGGAACAACTCTCGGAAATTCCCGCTTTATGCAACCTGATGGAAACACAATATGCCTGAATGGAACTTACTCTTGGCAACCTTGTGCTGTTTCTATTTATCCTGTAAATACCACCACAATGTGGGCGATAGACGGCTCGTCGTTGTATGGAAGCACAACGAGCGGAACAGGTTGGCAATATGCTACTGCTGGCGGAGGAGGGGTTATGGGACTACTCGAAACAGCAGGCTCATACAAAGCTGGTGTTCTGGGCTTAATATACACTACCGGGAACGAAAACACTGCAGGTGTACTTGGAAGCAATGAAGCTCAAACATATTTTGGTGCTCTTTCTATGTATAAAAACGCTCTCTGGTATGCCGGTTGGTTTGACGGGGAAGTGGATATCACCTCAAATATAAGCACAAGAAATACGTTGAATGTTTCCGGCGCTGTCTCCAGTCCACAGGCAATCGGTCGCTTCACAAATTCATCTGTGGCAGTATCCGATGCTTATGCCATTTATGGATACAGCCGCCCGCTAGATTATTGGGGCATTGGTGGTCATTTCGAAGGCGGATACAGGGGTGCAGAGGGCATAGTTTATCCTACGGGTAGTAGTTTCTACTATGGTTTATATGGAGTAGTTTCAGGTGGCTCAGGGACAAATTATGGAGTATATGGCTGGGCAAGTGGTACCGGTACAAACTGGGCAGGTTATTTTAGCGGAAATGTTTCAATCGGAGGTGCACTGCAAGCTAATGGTAGTTTTGGAACAGCAGGGCAGATTCTCACATCCAACGGCACAGGAAATGCATACTGGGCAGCAGCCGGAGCCGGATCGAGTTTATGGACAGATAATGGCACATATATTAATGCCAATAACAACTCAGGAATCCAAGCTTATGATTTAAACCAACCAAATGGATTATACTCAGACAACAGTGGAGGTGGTGCTAATGGTAGCGGAGTTTATGGATATATGAGTAGCGGTGCAGTTGGTACTGGTTATGGACCCTATAATTCTAGGGCAGCTGTCAGAGGCTATGCATTTTATGGATATGACTATACATATGGTGTAGCTGGTTACAGATATGATGATGGATATAATCGTGGAGGCGGTGTTTTTGGTGGTTCATCATCAGGTAATCCACCAACAGCATGGGGTAGCTTAGGTTATAGAAGTTCCGCAGCTGCTCATTATGGCGTTTATTACACTTCTTTTGGAACAGGTGGTGGATTTATGCCGAGCGGAGTTCAGACAGGTATTGGCTCAGGTGGCTATGGTGGAATTATGGGCGGCTGGTCAAGAGGCGAAGTACTTGGTTTTACATCCTGTGGAGAATTATATGCATCTTACAACCTGGGCAATGAATTTACATCGGGTTATCAGGCAGAAATTGTTACTTTGGGCGATAAAAGAGTGGCTGCGTATTCAGTTACTTCTACAGACCTTAAAGTATATAGCGATGGAACAGGAAAATTGAATAATGGCAAAGCAAGGGTAAATTTTGTTCAATCATTTATTGAACTTACCGGGGAAACTAAACCTGTTGTTACTGTCACTCCAATGGGAGAATGTAATGGTGTTTATATTTATAATATAGACAACAAAGGATTTAATATTGCAGAATTAAATAATGGAACTTCCGATATAGAATTTTCTTATATAGTTATCGGTAAACGAATTGATGCGGATAATAAATCACCCTTACCGGAAGCTATTGCTGATAAAGATTTTGACAATAAGATGAAAGGGGTAATGTTCAATGAAAACAATTTAGACAGAAACGCAACACCAATCTGGTGGGATGGAACAAAAATCAGATTTGATAAGTTGCCTGTTTCTGATATCGTGAAAAAAGAACCGGAAAAGAAAGATGCTGTAAATATAAAAACTACAGGGACTATTACAGAAGATAAAGGAAAAGACATAAATCAAAATAACATTATCCCTGCCAACATTGAAAAAGAAATGACAGAAAAAGAACAATTTGAAAAACAAAAACAAAAAAATGTTGAGGAAGCAGGAAAAAAGATGAATGCAGAGTCAGAAGCTCAATACAAAAAATATTTAGATGAAAAAAAGAATATTCAGATTCATGAAAAAGGGGTGAATTCAACCATGCAAAATGGAGAAAAACCAAGTCAGCAAAATATAAATAATAACGAGAACGAAAAAAAATAAATAGAGTCTTAAAAAGTTGAAAGTTATAATTAATGGTTTATCTTTGAGTCCGGTCTAAAAACTATTGTTTTTGGGCTAAAGCCCAGTAAGTGGTGATAATCAGGGCTTTAGCCACATTGTTAAAATTTAGGGCACCTTCGTTTAGACTGAACTCATCTTTAATTTGAAAAATTTCCATGAGTAAATAATTAGGAACGATGACTGTTTATATTAATAAGGTGTTTTTTATTTTTCTATTGTTATTTTATTCTTTTTTTTTATTTGCACAGAAAGAAGATATAAAAAACACAAATATACTAAAGGAAATAGTATATACATTGGCTTCCGATTCAATGCTTGGCAGGGCAGCAGGAAGTGAAGGAGAAGAAAGAGCTGAAAATTATTTGGTAAGTTATTATAAAAAAATCGGATTAGTGGCATTAAATGATTCTTATATAAAAAAATTCAAGTTTCCAAAGGATTCAACACATACTGCTTCTGCAATGAATGTTATCGGAATGCTCGATAATAAAGCTCCATCAACAATAGTAATTGGAGCACATTACGACCATATTGGAATGGGAGGTCCCAAATCAAGGTCTTTAACAAGCAATAAAATTCACAATGGAGCAGATGATAATGCAAGCGGAGTAGCAATGATGCTGATGCTTGCCGAGCATCTTAAAAAATCAAAAATCAAAAATCAAAAATCTGACAAATTTAATTATCTGTTTATTGCATTTTCAGCCCACGAAGATGGCTTGTATGGTTCGCAGGCATTTGTTGATGAAAAAATATACGATTTGTCAAAAGTAAAACTGTTCCTCAATCTTGATATGGTTGGACGGCTTGATACAATTAATCCTATGCTTAAAGTAATGAGAAATGATCACGAAAAATATCTTGACTCCATTTTATATAAATTAACAAAAGATGAATTCAATTTAATTATAACTGAAGACAAAACCCAAACAGATGCTTCAGCTTTTATCAATAATAATATTCCATCTGTTTCATTTACGACAGGGATTCACGATGATTATCATAAAATATCGGATGATTCCGAAAAAATTAATTATTATGGTATGAATGAGATAACGAAGTATATTAGACGTGTAATTGCTTCCTTTGAAAGTTACAAATTAAAAATAATTCCGGCAACTCGAAATATAATTGAAAGACCTGAACCTTATGCTAAAATGCCAGAAGTAAAAATTGATGAAAATGCTAATCCAAACATTGATAAGAAAATATTGGAAAATGAAATGAAAATAAATAATTAATTTGAATAAGAAAAGATTATAGTGTATCAAATAAAAAAACTTATGTATCTTTATTGCATCAAATTTAAAAACAAATGGTAAAAGAAATAAAATTAAAAAAAATAATTTGTAACTTTGTAATTAAAAATACGTATAAAATCATTAAAATGATATAAATTAATAATTATAATAAAATGAAACATCCACGACAAATAAATTTGACACACAAGGGAATGATTATATTTAAGGTTGAGGTTAAGGGATAAGATTGAGAAAATAAGATTGAAAAGATT
>Ga0209211_10001352_pt1 | contig 46640 bp, 46 predicted proteins | sample RifGroA2_FD_183992 | JGI IMG/M metagenome (GOLD analysis project Ga0209211, IMG submission 183992) | Groundwater microbial communities from Rifle, Colorado, USA - Groundwater A2 (SPAdes) (version 2) | ecosystem: Environmental > Aquatic > Deep subsurface > Groundwater | place: Rifle, Colorado...
CTTTCAGAACACTGAACCACATAAATTGCTGATGGTATTCAGTGTCCTCAAAAGCATATTGCATGGCAATAAGAATCGCCGGAAAGGCAACACCTGATTGAATTATTGAGTTTAATTTTTCTGTTTTTGATCCTGCGAAAATTGCTAGCTTGTCATAATCAATACTGGGCAATCTGACAATGATCTTATCTTGGTTTGAATCTACGATCATCGGACCAGAAAGGTGCGGATCACGAACTACCTCAAGAAAATCAGAAATGTTTCTTGTCCCAGCATATCTCTTTCTGGCCTCAAATTTTTCCGACCCACCATCAGCAAGAATGTCGCCTTGAACAAGGTTGACGGTTGCACCTTCGTAATCAGAATGTGCCATACTATTTGCGTAATCTGAAATGTCTTTTGTCGCAATAACAAAATATCCTAAGGATACGACACCTCGAAGATCAACTGCTGGAACAGAAACCTCAAATTGGCTATCTGTAAAAAGATGACATCGGCGAAAGTGCGTAGCAATGCATGTAATTTGCAGTACATACTTTGCCCGCCCGCTATCTATTAAGTCTTGGATTGTCTTATTATCCAAATTAAAATTACCACGAATAACGATGGTATCCGGTCCTAAATTGACTTCGACAATCGGTGAATATGTGCCAGAAATTGCATCGCTATCACCGAGCACTGGCCAAGGATAATGTGAGGTTATGTTCATGGCAAAATTCGCAAATTAGGTTCTAGGGCAACAATCCACGGTTCTTTTAATTGAATAGAGAGATATGCGCTTCCTGAATCGTCTAGAGAAAAATCACAATGTTCTTGCCCAGGCTTAAATATTTTTGTTCCTCTTTCCCCAACTGCATTGGACATGGGAAGTAGTTCGTCGCTTCCATCGTCTGCACGAGCATACAACCTCATTCTAACTACGGGCTTCTCATTTTTATTATCAGTATGAATAATGACACGATATAATCGTCCATCTTTCGTTTTATTTCCTACAATATACCGAACTGTTGCATTCTCCAATTCTTGGGATTTAACCGATCTACCCTTTTCATCAGGTTCCGGTAGCGGATTTGGTACATCAAATGGTCTTGGAGGGGTAGGAGGGCTTGGTGGTGTCGGCGGGTTTTCTGTACGCACTTTTATATATCGTGCGACTCTAATGGGTCGTATTGTATGAACTGAGCTGACTGTGTCCTCTACATCAGAACCAATCTCAATGCCAGTTTCTTCTTCTACCACCTCTTTTACTTGATTTTTTGCCTCGCCGATATTTGCACTACTTCCTTCTTTTGTCGGTAAGCCAATATGTTCTGCCAAGCCCGGGATGCTTGTTGATTGCGATACCGGAGCATACAACAAACCCCCAAGCCCACCAGCTATAAAAAGTTCTAGTTCGTTATAGGCAGTTTTTCCATCCTCGACATGATGTCCGTGTTCGTCTTTCCAATTATGCCAATCCCACTCTGTATGTGCGGGATTTTCCATTTTTCGAAGTATCTCACTACCTTCTTTATTTCTGCATTCAAAAATTGCTGCATATTTTGTTAGATGAGATGATCTCCCCTTGAAGCCAATAATCATGCCGGTATTTCTAACAAGTGCGGTTTTGTTTGGATATGGCAAATCGTCAGAAGTACGACCATAAAAGGAAACTTCTCCAAGCACATCAGGACTTTCAGTCAATTTTTTCTCGGAGTTGGTGTAAGCATCAAAAAAATGTAGTGGATTATATGGTTTAAAAGATTTTTTTTCATCTAGCGAAAAAAATTCACTCATCCGTTCACGCAAATTGGTGGCGTTAAACTCCTTATCGCCAACTTTTACAGTAAGAATGCCCCAATGTATTGATGGCCAAAACCAACCCAAAACCGCGCGAGAAATTGTATCTTGCCAGTCGTTATTACCTAGAAAATTAACAACCCAAATATCAGTGCCCTTATCATGCCTACGAAACATCTCCGGAATATCCTTTTTATTCTCTATGGGAAATTGTCTAGGAAGACCGAAAGTTCCATTACCCTGCATCAATTCATTATCTTGGTCGAACGACAAGAGTCGCAGTTTACCGGCAAATTTAACTCCGTCATTCGTAACAGTAGAAACAAAAATAGTCCTAAAAAGTGAATTCGCAAAAAAAGCTCCCTTGCCTAATCCAAACGCGCCTCCGGCCCCTGCTTCACTGGCATTAAATCCGACACCTCGCATGAACATAAACCAGCGGCCATCATTAGTATCGCCAGTTAAACCGCAAGTATTATAGTCGGCAATACGCAACAGCGGCACGCTCGCGCCACTTTTTAAAACATCTGCTTGCGACTTATAATGTTTTGCCGCGGGGACAACCTTTCTTTTTTCAGCATATTCAGCACACTTTCTAAATATCTGTTCTAGTCGTTCAGGATTTGGCAATGATTTAACCGGCACATTCTTGAGATCAAACTCCGCTCGTGCCGGAGACTTTCCATGAAGTCTGGCGTCGATAATATTTTGGATGGCCTCTCTAATTAAACTATCCGTGAGATTCCCCTCGTATGCAAAATTTGCAGCTACGGGGTCATTAAATCCCGCGACATCACCGCCATCTGTTTTACCAAAATGATAATCTGTTACCATAGTTTATAACTTAAATTCTCGCTTTTTTGGAAAATGGAATTTTGCTTTCGTTTCCCTGACTTTGCGCTCTATCTCGGAAAAAATCTTATCAATATCCTGTTCGTCGTATTCGTAGATATTCCGATTAGAACAATTACCCAAAACTTTCAGACGTTTCAGGACTATATTTGTCCGGGCAGTGGCAAGTCGCTTGAAGCGATCTCGCGGATGTTCATTTTTTGGGTCTTGTTTATCCATAGGTTTTACGCTATTGTTGTATATATGCTATCCTTACACAGGAGTAAAGCATCTGTCAAGAGCTTATCATATGCTAAATTTTAATACAAGGGAGTTCCCCAAGCGAGGGCGTGGCGGAAAATATCTGCGCGCTCCGGATATTTATTTTACGATTTTAGAAAAAGGGCGGGATAAACTTGTGCGGCTTGGCGACATCGCGGAAGTGCGCTTTGGCATTAAAACCGGCGCGAACGAGTTTTTTTATCTGGAGGATGTGACGGAGAAGGTGGAGGAGTAAAGAACGCGAATCAAATTATGAAATCGGCAAAGCAAAAAATTTATTGTTATGTTGATGAGACTGGGCAGGATGTTGGTTCGCTTTTTTATATTGTTACGGCGCTTGTAAGCGCCTCGGAGCAATATCAATTGCGCGCGCAACTTTTAAAAATTGAGGAGAACTCTCGTGTTTTGCGCGGAAAATGGCATAAAACTAAAGCAGAGAGAAACTGTGCATATCTTGAGGAAGTATTGCAGAGCGGCGTAGGAAAAGGCGAGGTATATTTTGTGCGGTATGAAAAACCAGTCCATTATTTTACTCCTATGGTTTCGCTTATTGAAAGAGCGCTTAAAGAAAATATAAAAGGATATTATCAAACTATTGTGTATATTGACGGCATTGATAAAAAGAATGCCAAAGCCGTAACCAATGCCTTACGAGGCTGTAAAATACATGTGCAGGCAGTGCGCGGCGTGCGCGATGAAAGCGAGCCGCTTATTCGTTTGGTTGACAGATGGGCAGGGTGCATACGCAAAGCTTATGAACACAGCAAGGTAGAGCGCGCTATTTATGAAATGGCTAAAAAGCAGAAGTATCTAAAAATGGTCTAAAATAAAAGCCCCCCTATTAAGGGGGGCAGTAAGCGGCTATTCCCGATTGCTCGGGACCCATCTCTGCCATACGGCAGGCCTTCGCCACTTGCTGTATTGCATACAACATAGCAGTATACACCTAGTATGTCAAACTATGCCAAGTTATGTCCAAGGATGCCTATGAAATTTTCTGAAATCAAACCCAAAATCAAAAATCTCGGGGGCTATAAAACCATCGCGGAGATTAAACGCGACGGCTTGCGCGTTGCCTACAACCGCGCCAACGATTCGTACTGGCTGATAGAGCAAGAGTTTTTGCGTCCAGTCATCAAAAGCCCGCGCGAGTGCAAGAGCATTTTGATAAAGCCGGAGGAGCTGAAGCACAAAATTTTTATGTGTCGCAAGGATAGAGAAGAATTGCGCTGTTCGTCTGCCTTGCGCTATATTGAGTGGGGCGAGGAGAGGGGGTTTGATAAACGGCCAAGTTGCAGGGGGAGGAAAAGGTGGTGGGATGTGGGAGAGAGGCGTTTCCCTCCAATCATATCTCCAAGTAGTGTAAATGATCTGTATCGTGCATTTATCAATGAACCTCATGTATTTGTTGATAAACGCCTGTATGAGATATATTCACAGGGAAATTTTACACAATTATTGGCTATGAGCTTAAATGCGACTCTGACGACAATGTTTCTTGAAATCGGATCGCGAATTGGATTGGGCGAAGGATTGTTGGACATGACTGTTTATGAGGTAGCAGACTGCTTAATTGTTAATCCCAGACAGCTTAAGAAAGCGTTGATCCTCAATAGACCTATTCGTTACATTTTTGACGAAATCCGCCAGCCCGACCGCCGCGCATTGGATACTATCATCTTTGACGCGTTAGAACTTACCGCAGACGAACGCGAAGCGGTGTACGAGGCAGTTTCAGACTTAGTCCGCCAACGGCTGGAAAAGGCGAGGAGTGTGTAAAGTGTAAATTATGTTAGAAAAACTTTAAGAAAGAGCAAAAATTTGCAAAATCAGCAAAGTGAAGTTTGCAAAGTTTATTTTAGATTATGAACGACATAACAACAATATACCAAGCAAGTGGTTTAAACAGAAAAAAATCAAGTGGGACATTTTGAAATCTTTTGTTAGCCTATTTTTTTCAAATATTTTTGTAGTACTCACTTTTCTTATTGGTGGTATGTTTAAATGGTTTGATTCGTATATTGCACTGATGATAATATTTCTTGCTATATTGTTTGCTTTATGTTTTGGTATATCGGCAATAATAATTTATAAAAAAATTCTTGATGAAGAACAATTTTTTGTTACCTTACATAAAGAGGAAATCAAGAAGACATTAGAAAAATATTTATCAGCAATAGAACATCAATAAATCAGTGTTCCCTCAATTCTCAAACCCCCACCCCAAACGCGCGCGGGCGGAGGCGCGGGAGACAAGCCTAATATTATGCATATAACAGAAGAAAACATGGTAACGCAATTCCATAGATGGACAGTGCTTAAAATCCAACTGCACACCTCTCCTCAAAGAGAAATTTACTTCAGAGAAAAGGAAATTTGGTGGGCGAGTTTGGGGTGCAACATCGGTTTTGAACAAGATGGCAAACACAATCGTTTTGAACGGCCAATTTTGGTTTTAAGAAAATTCAACAAACATACTCTTTGGAGTTTGCCTTTTACAAGCCGAAATAAGACATGTAAATACTACTATCAACTTGAATATAAAGGCAGAAACAGCGCCATAATTTTATCGCAATTGAGGCTGATAAGCAGTAAACGGCTTTTAAGAAAAGTTGGCATTGTTTCAAAAGAACACTTTGAAGAAGTAAAGAAGCGAATAAAGGACCTCTTATAAAAAACGATCTCCGTTTTCTTTTGGAAAACGGAGTCTCGGAGCCTCCCGCTTGGGAGACCATTTGTAGTACAAGTATAGAGCTATAAGATAATAAGTCAAGCGCATACTTAAACCATCTACAAACACAGTCGCAACCGTTGAAAAAAATGCGCATTCGCGCTAAAGTGGAACGTATGCGAAAAATTCCAGCCACAATGGCAACACAGCATCCTGATAACGCCTGCGCTCCCTACTGGAGCGGAAACCCTTTTATTACAACAGGCGAGGAAATAGAAGAAGCCCACCGTTGTTTTGCGGAAATGGGAATAGAGGAGTATATGTGGGACTGGGAGGGAAAATTCGTTGACGAAGCGGTGATAGACCGCCTGTTCCGCAAATATCGCGAATTCTTTTTAGAGCATCAAATCGGCCGCGATATTTTTTTAACCTACCGCGTTCCGAACATCTGGCAGGAAAGCGGCTATCGGCTGATGCGACCGTTTATGAACATACTCTCAATTGCCGAATTTGCCCGCGAGTTCGGCTACACTCACCCGCCTGTGTTTGAAATTATCCTTCCGATGACGCAGACGAGCGATCAGATGGCGTTTCTGAAAAAGAAATTCCATATGCTTGCAGACATGATGCCGAAAATGATGGAGGAAAAAATCAAAAACCAGACATTTCACATAGACATCATTCCGCTCTTTGAATCTGTTGACGACATGATAGAAAGCGCGCGAGTTTTGAAAGAATACGCGTCATGGCTCAATGAGTTTACAGGAGAACGCCCCTCGTATATGCGCGTTTTTATCGCGCGTTCCGACCCTGCTGAAAATGCCGGGCTTATAAGTGCCGTCATCTCCGCAAAAGCCGCGATTTCAGAGTATAAAAAATTTGAAAAAGAAACGGGCATCCATATTTATCCGTTTCTAGGATGCGGCTCTCTGCCGTTCCGCGGAGGTTTGGCGCCGGACACTGTAAACAATATAATTCAGGAATACAAAGGGCTCTCAACCGTAACGGTGCAGTCGTCGTTTCGCTATGATCATCCAAAAAATATTGTAGAGAAAGCGGTCGCGCTCTTAAACAGCGAGCTTCCGAAGTATCACAACCAATATACATGTTTTAGCGCAAAAGATTTGGAAACGGTTAGAGCTATTAACCGTCTGATCGTGCCGTTATATCAAAAAACAATTGAGAAAATATCTGATATAATTAACGCGATAGCCACGCACGTGCCCTCGCGAAGAGAACGCATGCTCCATCTCGGGCTTTTTGGATACAGCCGCGGAATTGGCGCGGTAAAACTCCCGCGCGCTATAACTTTTACCGCAAGTTTATATTCGCTTGGCATTCCGCCCGAGCTTATCGGCGCAGGAAGAGCGATCAAACTTTTACGGCGGGAAAAACTGCTCTCGTTTGTTGAAGAACGGTATGTTAATTTTCGGAACGATCTGAACTTTGCGTATCGGTTCTTGAATAAAGAAAATCTTGATGATCTGGCGCGCGCAAAATCGGCATTCCGCGCTATACGCGAGGACGTTTTAGAGGTTGAAAGATATATCAAAAAAGATATGCGCCCGATGGAAACGGATCACTTTTTGCACAGAAACGAGACGTCATCGGTTTATCAGCTCTTAAAAAACAATCGTAACTTTAGCGAGCCTCTTTTGAACGCCGCGCGCATACGGAAAAGCCTTGGTTGAATTTATATGTCAGATCTCTTAAAAAATCTTAACGACGAGCAAAAAAACGCTGTTACCCATATAAAAGAGCCTTTGCTAATTATCGCCGGCGCTGGAACCGGCAAGACAACAGTTATCACCAATAAAATTGCCTACATTATTGAACAAAAACTCGCAAAACCAAGCGAAATTCTTGCCCTTACCTTTACCGACAAAGCGTCCGAAGAAATGGCGGAACGCGTAGACAAACTTCTGCCTTATGGAGTATTTGATATGTGGATATCCACATTCCATAGTTTTTGCGATCGCATTTTAGGAGAGAACGGACTTGACATTGGTTTGCCAACCAATTACCGCTTAATCAATACCACTGAAAGCTGGCTTCTGATGAAAAAAAATCTGTATGCCTTAAACCTTGACTACTATCGCCCAAAAGGCAACGAAACCCAATGCATCCATGCGCTGATAAAATTATTTTCCCGTCTTAAAGATGAAAATATCACTCCGGAAGAGTACCACGCGTATGCGGAAGGATTACTCGCAAATCAAGATACAACGATGGGGGATGAATCAAGCCAATTAGAGATGCGAAGAATTAAAGAAACTGCGGACGCATACTTTCAATATGAGCAATTACTTTTAGATAATAACTTTTTAGACTTTGGCGACCTTATTTTTTATGTGAACAAACTGTTTGTTCAACGCCCAAATATCCGCGAAAAATATCAGAAACAATTCAAATATATTCTGATTGATGAATTTCAGGACACGAATTTAGCCCAGTATAACCTTATTAAACTTTTACGTGCTGACAATATGATTACGGTCGTTGGGGATGACGACCAGGCAATTTATAAATTCCGAGGCGCGTCAGTAAGCAATATCTTAAACTTCAAAAATGACTTCCCCGACTCCCGCGAAATTGTTTTGACAAAAAATTACCGTTCAACGCAGGAAATTTTAGACACCGCCTACAATTTTATCCAAAACAACAACCCGGATCGTCTTGAATATCAGCTCAACAACCCTGACGAGTACTATAAGCAACATGGAGCGCTTGTTGAAAAAATCAACAAAAAACTTGTCGCAACGCGGGAAAATTCTGGAACTGTTGCTTTAATTACCGCGCAAACAGAAGAAGAAGAGGTGCAAAAAGTCATCGCTACCATTATTGAACTCATGCAAAAACAAGGTATCACATATAACGACATCGCGCTTTTAGTCCGCGCAAACAAAACCGCGGAATCCTATATTAAAGCGTTAGAAATCGCGCATATACCATACATTCGCGTTGCAAATACAGGGCTTTACAAGCAAGAGCTCGTTGCGGATATTATCGCGTACGGAAGAATCCTTTTTGACAGAGCAGACGCGTCAAGTTTGGTTCGCGTCTTTTTATCTCCGCTTTGCGCTTTAGAAACGGAAGAATTGCTGAACCTTACATATATTGCGAAGAAAAAGTCTTCAACCTTCTACGAGATGCTTAACACTATACGCGCGTTACCTAAAATTTCAGAAAAAACAGCGCAATCGATTGAACACTTGTTCTCCCTCATACGCGAGCACGCAACACAGGCGCAGACTCTTTCTGTGCAAGAGATGCTTATAAAAATCATCACTGATCTTAAAATAAGGGAATATCTTATAGAGTTAGAGCAAAAAAAACCGCAAAAAGGAAGGGAAACTATAGAGTACGTGAGGCAATTTATAGAAAAGGCTGGAAACTTCGCTTTACTCTATGAAGATAAAAGTTTGCATGGATTTATCACGCATATAGATATGGAGCGTGAAGCCGGGGATAGCGGTGCTTTAGGAGAAAATCTACAAGAACAAGGGCCGGAAGCGGTAAAAATAATGACTATCCACGCAAGTAAAGGCCTTGAATTCAGCTACGTTTTTATTCCGCAACTCGTTATAGGACGCTTCCCATCCATTGGGAGAAGCGACCTTATTGAACTGCCGGACGTGTTGCTTCAAACACGCGAAATTCTCCCGGAAGGAGATCCGCATATTCAGGAAGAGCGAAGGCTCTTGTACGTTGGATTAACTCGGGCAAAAGATGGAGTTTTCCTCTCTGCCGCAGAATCTTACGGAGGCAAACGCCTAAAAAAACCGTCGCAATTTTTGTTTGAAACCGGTTTGCTCAAAGACAAAAACGCCACTACTCCCACAAAATCTGCCCATGCTACTCCCGCATTTCTGATTCAATCCGCACTTGACGAAACAAAACTAAACGGCGAAAAATTCTCATATCCGGTCCCGCAAAAATTCAGCTACTCCCAAATTGCCGCATTTAATATCTGTCCGCTCCAGTACAAATATCAATTTGTGCTCCGCATTCCGCAAGATAAAGGACGAGGCACATTCTCTTTTGGCCGGACAATGCACAATACCCTTCTTGAACTGTTTAAACTCACTAAAGCGCGCTCTGGAACTGTGCAGGAGTCTCTTTTTAGTGTAAACAGCGAGCGAAATAACCAAAGCATAGTAACATTAGATGAAATCTACGGCATTTATAGGACCCATTGGATTGACGAATGGTACGAATCGCAAGACCAAAAACAGCAATACTACAAAGCCGGACAAAAAATACTGAAAGAATTTTACGATCGCCACAAAGACTCGTGGCCAAATCCATGGTATCTGGAAAAGGATTTTACCGTAACGTTTGAGGGAATTCGGCTTAAAGGAAGAATTGACAGAATAGATAAAGTCGGCGATAATAACGGCGTTCCTTTAGTTGAAATTGTTGATTATAAAACAGGAAAGTACAAGGAAAAACTCTACAAAAACGACAAAATTCAGCTCCTAATTTATCAGATAGCGCTGGAAGATCAAGGACTAAAACCAGTGAATCTGCGCTACTATTATCTCCACGAGGATAAGCAGGAAAGCACCTCTTTCTTAGGGAAACCCGAAGAAATCGCGAAAACGAAAAAAGAAATTGTTGAAACAGTTGAAAAAATTAAAAGAAGCGATTTTCCCGCCAATCCAAGCGAATTCAACTGCAAACACTGCGACTTTAAAAATATCTGTCCGTTTAGCGTTGTATAAAAATATATGCTCCGAACTCACACATGTGGCGAACTTACAAAGAACGCTATTGGAAAGACCGTCACGCTCGCAGGCTGGGTAAATGCCCGCCGCGATCACGGCGGCCTTATTTTTATTGACATCCGCGACCGATACGGCATAACCCAGTGCACGTTTGATCCGCAGAAAAACGACGCGGCATGGAAAATCGCGGAAACCGCGCGGGACGAGTATGTCCTGCAAATTACTGGAAAAATAACAGCGCGTCCAAGCGAAATGGTCAACAAAAATCTTGCAACTGGAGAGATAGAACTTGTGGCAGAGTCAATCACTATTTTAACAAAATCAAAAACGCCGCCATTTGATCTTCATAAAGGAGACGAGACAAACGAAAATTTACGCTTAAAATATCGCTTTTTAGACCTTCGCCGTCCAGAACTTCAAAAAATGCTCGCGACGCGCGATGAAATGATGACGCGCATAAGGGAGTATATGCATCGGCATAATTTTATTGAAGTCCAGACGCCGATCTTGGCAAACTCTTCTCCCGAAGGCGCGCGCGACTGGCTTGTTCCGTCAAGGCTTTATCCTGGAAAATTTTACGCGCTTCCGCAAGCGCCGCAACAGTTCAAGCAACTTCTTATGGTTGCCGGAATTGACCGTTACTTTCAAATCGCTCCGTGTTTTCGCGATGAAGATCCGCGAATGGATCGCCACTACGGCGAGTTTTATCAGCTTGACATGGAGATGAGTTTTGTTGATCAGGAAGATGTTTTTGCGATAATGGAGCCGCTTATGATTGAACTTACAGAAACATTTAGCAAAAAAAATGTTGTGGCGAAGCCCTTTCCGCGCATACCGTGGCGGCAGGCAATGGAGTGCTACGGAAGCGACAAACCGGATTTGCGCTTTGATTTCCCGATTACTCCTATAACAGTGGTTGTTAAAAACTCTGGATTTCGCGTTTTTGATAAAGCGCGAGATGCAGGAGGTGTTGTCCATGCTCTGAAAATTGAAGGAGCGCGATTTTCGCGAGCAGATATAGATACACTTACAGAACTTGCAAAATCTAAAGGCGCATCGGGCCTCGCGTATATCATTATGGAAGACGCTCCAAAATCGCCGATACTTAAATTTTTGTCCCAAGAAATGATTACAGGAATTTTAACGGCAGTAGGTGGGTGCAAAAATGGCGACATTGTCTTTTTTGGAGCAGGGGAGTGGGAGATGGTCTGCAAGAGCTTGGGAGCTGTGCGAGATGAGTGCGGCAGGCGTTTAGGCTTGAAAGACCCATTAAAAGCCGCGTGGTGCTGGATCACTGATTTTCCAATGTACCAGCCGTCAGAACTGGAGCCGGGAAAAATTGATTTTGCGCACAACCCGTTTTCTATGCCGCAAGGCGGGTTAGAAACGTTAAAGACAAAGCCGCCGATTGAAATCCTCGCGCACCAGTACGATTTGGTTTGTAACGGCTTTGAAATTACAAGCGGCGCTATCAGAAACCATAATCCTGAAACGATGTATAAAGCGTTTGAAATCGCCGGCTACTCGCGCGAGGAGGTGAACACAAAATTTGGTCATATGATCCGCGCCTTTGAATACGGCGCTCCGCCCCATGGAGGAAACGCGCCTGGAATTGATCGTTTGTTAATGGTGCTATTGGATGCCACATCCATCCGCGACATTTACGCATTCCCCAAAGACGGGCAGGGGAGAGACGTTATGCTTGACGCGCCAAGCGAGATTGAGGAGAAACAGTTGAAGGAGCTACATATTAAGATTACAACAAACAACTAAATCGCTCGCTTAAGTATAAAAATCATGTCTGACAACATAAAACCATATCTATCCGACTTCCAAACACTACTCCAAACCATCTACACCGCATGGCAAACTGTTGATATAACTCATTTTGAAAAACAAAAGCGGGAACTAGACGCGCATCGGCCGTTTCCGCCGCTTGCGCTCAAAAGTTTGGAAGGAAGGCTGGAAGTGGACGAAGTGCACAATTCTACCGCAATAGAAGGGAACTCGCTTACGTTAGGCGAAACTGCGCTCGTTTTGCAAAAAGGGCTGACTGTGTCCGGAAAACCGCTCAAAGATCATTTGGAAATAAAAGGATATGATGACGGATACCGGTATATCAAATCAATTTACCAGAGCGCGCATACGCTATCTGAAAAAATAATCCTTGAAATCCATCGGCTCATTTTTCGCCACTTTGAAAACGGTTTAGAAAAAGAATACGCAGAGGGCATCGGGCGATACCGCACTATGCCAGTGTACATCTCCGGAAGCGAATTTGTTCCGCCAAATTATATAAAAATTCCGGAACTTATGAACATTTTGATTGATTTTCTAAATGGCATCAAAAATGACTGCCTGCGCCGCGCGATCCTCGCGCATTTTGGCCTCGCGCATATTCACCCATTTACAGACGGTAACGGCAGATCTGCGAGGCTTCTAATGAACCTGCTTCTTCTTTCAGAAGGGTATCCGATCATAATCGTAAAAAACGACCGCCGAGCAAAGTATATTAACTCTCTTGAAGCGCTTCATCAAAATCCAAAAGACACGGCCTTTTTCAAACTGATGACTGATTTTTTGCAAGAAAGTTTTGATCTTTATAAATCTCTTTACAGTTGATTATAAATCCCCCGGTGCACCTCTTTTAACTGCGGATTTGTAACATGCGTGTACACTTGAGTCGTGGATACATCGGCATGTCCTAAAAGCTCCTGAACAGTGCGCAGATCAGCGCCTTCAGAGAGAAGATGTGTCGCAAACGTATGGCGCAGTACATGCGGAGTTACCGGAACCGGAACGCCTGAAAGCAAACGATATTTTTCAATAAGCCTTTGAACCGAACGAATTGTGAGACGCCGATCCAAAGCCGCGTCTTTTTTTTTATTATTGCTTAGACTTGCAAAAAGCGCGTCGGAATTCTCTGTACGGTTTTCTAGATATTGAATAAGCCAAAGAAGGGCTCGTTTAGAAAAATATATGTTCCGTATTTTACCTCCCTTTCCCTTGATTGAAAGCTCAAGATGTTGTATTTGATTTTGCTTCAAATAAGGCACATTAAATTGTTTGCGATTTAGTTTTACAATTTCGCCAACGCGCATGCCTGTTGAAAAAAAAACTTCAATTATTGCGCGATCGCGTAATCCGGCATGAGTCTTTGTGTCCGGCGTCTCCAAAAATTTTTTCAGCTGATCTATGGTCAAAAACTTGATCGTAGCGCCTTGTTTTGAAGTGCGGGGAAGATCAATATCATCAGAAGATATGTTGCAAGGAATCTCGCGTTTCTTAAAATACTTCAAAAGCGACCTTAAAGCAGACAAATACCGATACTGTGTATTTTTATTGAGATTTCCGTCTGTTTTATGGCTTCTTTTACGAGATAGATACAGCCGATAATCCCAAATATGCTGGCGGTCAAGCTTTGTCGGGTCCAAGTCCGCAATCTGAACCCCTCGGAGCCATGCTGTAAAATTTTTAAGATAGAGGTGGTAGTTTTTTACGCTGGCAGAGGAGAGGCCTTTTTCAACCTCGCAAAACTCAAGAAAATCGCTTACATGATTAATGATAGCTTTGTCGGCAGACATATAAAAATAATACCCGGAAAACTTCGTGGTTGCAATTCAACGTCGTTTTATGTATGTAAAGCGACGTTAAAAGTTTTCCACAAACATCCCAACTTTCCTTATAAACTCACTTACCTCCCCATATAATACCCGCTCATAAAAGCAATCACAATTCCTACTGCGGCGGCTATAACAAGTTCAAGCGGCGGTTTTTGTGTAGAAAAAAAATATCCCAAATACCAACTAAGAAAGATATAGACAAGAACTATCGCAATAAGGAAAATAGGCAGTATCTTCTCTGCAAACTCCTCCCCGAACGCAAACACAAGCGCTCCAAGAATACCGATAAAAACAAATATAAGAAGTACAAATAAACGATTAAACATAACATCAAAAATAGTTATTGAATTGATAAATTACAACATACATAAGCGCGATTGTCAACTCTTAAATCAATATAGGTTACATCTTTCCCCATATCCCCTATTTTGAGAAGTAAATTCATCAAATATGTAATCTGTTTTGTCAAATCATACTGGAGCGTAAAATAAATACTGTAGCCATCTTCAGTTTTAACAATAAACTCATCCGGGCGATCTTTTTGTATCTCAATCTCTTTGACTTCTGGCGCCGGATTGGTTGATGCGTCTCTATTCTTTTCTAAATTATCAATAAGATACAACACTGCGAGAACACTTGGCGCATCAAGAATCAGGTCATACTTAGCAAATTCTGCGGTTGTCAGAAGAATAATGCGCGGAAGATTAGGTGGTGCGGGCGAAACATCTGCAGAAACTACCACCCCGCTTGAATCCGCAAGATATGCCTTTTCTATTATTTTCATGCTCTCCTCATCCTGAATTTCATGACGAGTTACAACGACAAAACGCGACACGCGGCGTTTAAAAATAACGCTCGCGCTCCTGGGAAATTTCTTTTGCACAGTAAATTCTTCAACCGGAAAATTAAAATGTGTTTGAATTAATCTAGTTTTCAAATTTTCTGCTGAAAAAAGAAAATAGTTTTGCCGCGGCAGGATTAAAAAAATCCGCTTGTTAAGATACTCTGTCGCAGATGCTTTTACCTCATCTTTCAAGGAATTTTCCCGACCATTTTCTTGAGTCTCCTCTTGCGCAACAAAATCAGTAATCATGAAAATAGGCGAGAAAAAAATCCAGTATCCGAAGACAGCGATAAAGCCAGCTAAAATGATGCTAAAAAAAAACGCCCTCACGCGCTTTTTCACAATCTCCCGTTTCACTTTATCGCGCCGCACATGCATACGCGGCGCTTTGTAAACATGCGATTTTTTTGAATAATCGCGGCGAGGCATAAAACAATACGATTTACTTCTTACGGATTATGGTTGTTAATCCAAACATATACGGCTTAAGCGCTTCCGGTATCACAACACTCCCCTCTTTTGTCTGACAATTTTCGATAATAGCGATAAGCGCGCGGCCGATGGCAATAAGCGTACTGTTTAAAGTATTGGCATACTGCTTTTTGCCGTCTGTGTCTTTATATTTGATGTTTAACCGTCGCGCTTGAAAATCAGTATCATTTGATGCGGAAACAATTTCTCTATACTTGCCTTCCCCTGGCATCCATGCTTCTATATCATACTTTTTAGCGTTCGGCGCTCCGATGTCGCCCGAACACATAAGCATAACGCGATACGGGATCTCAAAGGACTGCCAAAATTTCTCCGCGAGGGAAAGGAGGTATTCATGCACCTGCCAACTGTCGGACTCGCTTGCAAAGATAAACATTTCAATTTTATCAAACTGATGCCCGCGCAAAATTCCTTTCATATCTTTGCCGTACGTTCCGGCTTCCCTGCGGAAACACGAGGAAAATCCGCAATACTTTAACGGTTTTGAAAGATCAAGCGTGTCATCCGCGTGATAAGCGGCGAGCGGAACTTCTGCCGTGCCAATCAAAAACTGTTTAGGGTCGTTCCATGATGGAATAACATTTGATATTATATTCTCCCCTTCTACAGTAAATTCTGGATTTGCAAGCCGATAAATCTCATGCTCATCTGCCGGAAAAAATCCTGTTCCGTACAGAGCGCGCTCGCGCACAATCATCGGAGGAATTACCGGAGTAAACCCCTCTTTTTTCAAAAATTCAAGCGCGTAATGCAGAAGCGCAAATTCTAAATACACAAGCTCGTTTTTAAGATACCAAAACCGCGATCCGGCTACTTTCGCGCCCTTCTCTTCGTCTATTAAATCAAGCGCTTTGCCAATCTCGTAATGCGGCTTTATAGAAAATTTTGGTTTTTTGATACTCCCCTTCTCCGGATCGCTCGAAGACCATTTTTTATACACAACATTTTCGGTATCGTCTTTTCCAACAGGCACTGATTCGTGGGTGATATTTGGCAACTGAACTAAAAGTATGTTCAGCTCGTTTTCTGTATTCGTAATTCGTAATTCGTAATTCGTAATTTTTGCTTTAACTTCACGAAGCCGCTCTATCTCTGCCATGCTCGGCTTCCCTCCCATGCTCGCCTCGTTTACCAGCGCCCGCAGTACATCTGCCTCGGCAATCAGTTTTCTGCGTTCGTCATCAAGCGCGATAATTTCATCAACATCAACCGCGCATTTCCTGATGCGGTTGTTTTGTTTGATTTTCTCTGGATTTTGGCGGATTAGGTTAAGGGAGAGCATAAATGGAAAAAATTATTTAATCACCACATCCTCAATCACCACGTCTTTCAACGGATGATCTTTTGCATCCTTTTCAACGCGCAAAATCGCCTCAACAACCTCGATACCTTCTGTTACGCGCCCGAAGATAGTGTGTTTGCCATTTAGCCACGGCGTGGATTCGGCGGTAACAATAAAAAACTGGCTTCCGTTGGTGTTTGGGCCGGAGTTTGCCATTGCAACCGTCCCCTTCACCAATTGATCCGCCGGCGAAACCTCATCGGCAAATGTGTATCCCGGCCCTCCAGTGCCATCATCGCTCCAGTCGTCGTCTTTAGAGTTTGGATCTCCAGTTTGAATCATAAAGTCCGGAATGACGCGATGGAATTTTACGCCGTCATAAAAATTTTCCCCAGCTAACTTAAGAAAATTAGCCACCGTAATCGGCGCGCGATCTGGAAACAGTTCAACTGTAATATCGCCTTTTGTGGTTTTTAGAACTGCAGAAATCTGCTGTGTTTTTACATCTTCTTGTACAGGTTGTACAGGAACATTGCTTAAAGAAGCTCCATCCTGCACAGACTGTGAAATCACCACCTGAATTTGGTAATCATCCTGTTTTATCACCTGAGACTCGCGAGGATATGGACCAATATCAATGAGTTTGACAACATACGAACCAATCGTACCTTCTTGTTTTGAAGGCAAAATCAACTCCGTAACACCCATTCCGATATCCCCACGAATAAGGGCAAACTCGACCTTGACCTCACCAGCGCTAATACATTGGACATCAGACGGACACCGACTATCCGCAATGCTCATCACTGTTAATGTATCTTCCCCAAGCGCAACTGGTTGGTTATCCTTCATCGCAAAAGGAACATTCAAATTGGCACTCCCCTCCTTTTTGGATTCTGGCTTTTTGGTTACCGTATGACTGCACGCGCTTAAAACTAATAATGCTCCGATGAAAAACAATACTTTTTTAATCATATTTTTTGATTCTTCAGCCGCTATACCACCTCCTTGGCAAAACGCTGAAATATTTACGTTACTACAACCCCAACTCCCCTGCACGCGCCTGCATTGCCAGAAGAGTCAAAGAAATAAGCTCGTCAAGCTCCATGCCTAAAAATTCTTTGCACTTTAAGATAATTTCCCGATTCACTCCTCGCGCAAACGCCTTATCCTTGAATTTTTTGATGACTGACGGAATATCAACTGAAGCCAGCTTTTTATCCGGCTGAACCCGTGCCGCGGCAACAACAAGCCCGGTTAGTTCTTCTGCACAATACAATACTTTTTGCATTAGAGTCTCGGGCTTTAACCCGTGCGTGTGGTTGTGCACTTTGATTGCCTCAACAATTGCGGGATGAACACCAATTTTGTTCAATATCTCGGCAGTCATGATGGAGTGTTTCTGCGGCTCACTCTCGGTTATCTCCCAATCCATATCGTGCAGAAGTCCTGCCATTGCCCATGCGTCTTTATTGATATTGGCAATCCCCTTCTCCTGAAAATATATTGCCAAAGCGCGCATCTGAATTTCTACCGCAAGATTATGTTTAATGAGGTTGGGATTTTTGACATACTCATGCAAAAGTTCTAACGCCTTCTCACGCGTAATCCCAATATCTTTAATCTCAACTTCTTTCTGTAAAGGTTTTTCTGTTTGCGATGGTCGGAGTAATGGAAACATCGTGCATTCCCGCACTGATTTTCCTTCTAAAAACGCGAATAACCGTTCGGAAATGCCAAGCCCACACACCGGCGGCATGCCGTATTCCAGTGCCTCAACAAAATCCTCATCCAGCATCTGCGCCTCTTCATCCCCGGCGTCCCGCATCCTCTGTTGCTCTTCAAACCGCGCTCGCTGGTCAAGCGGATCATTTAACTCGCTGTATCCGTTGCATAACTCGCTCCCGGCTAAAATTAGCTGAAAACGTTCAGTAACTTGCCGATTCGTTCCGCTCTTTTTTGCAAGCGGGGAAAGTTCTACAGGCGTATGAATTATATAAAGGGGGCCGCTAATGCGTTTCCGGCAGTACTTCCACAATAAATCCATCAAACGCCCGCGATCAGCATACGCTTCGGAGGAAACACCAAGCTCGTCGCATTTGTTTTGCAGATCTGTATTTTTTGCATGTAAAACATCTATGCCAACCTGTTGTTTTATCGCATCGGTAAAATCAATTCTCTCCCACTCATGAGAAAGGTCTATCGCATGTTCTCCGATTGTAAATGCAAGCGTTCCAAATGTCTGCTCTGCGGTATGGCAGATAAGCTCTCGCGTTAATTCCATACCGTGGGAATAATCCGCGTACGCCATGTAACACTCCATTTGAGTATAATCCTGCAAGTGTTCATGATCAATGCCTTCATTTCTAAACTGGCGGCCAATCTCAAATGTCTTTTCAAATCCCGCAATCATGAGCCGTTTTTGCCAGAGTTCACCAGTTGAAATCCGCAAATATACATCTATATCAAGGGCGTTGTGGCGAGTAATAAATGGCTTCGCAGTAGCCCCGCCGGCTGTGGTTTCTAAAACTGGAGTGTATACCTCAATAAACCCGCGCGCAATCAAAAATTCACGCATGCTGTTCCAAAACCGCGCTTTACGAACAAACATCTCTTTTAAGGGCGGATTGAGTAAAAAATCCAAATAACGTTTGCGATGACGCGTTTCAGCATCATGAATTCCGTACCAGCGCGATGGGGTTCCAAGAATTGCCTTGCTGATAAGGTGCCACGCCGACGCGAGCACTGTCCGCTCTCCGGCTTTTGTCTGAAACACCGTGCCTGTAACTTCTATAAAATCGCCGATGCCAACAAAATTCAGAAAATCTTCATATGTTATCTTGATATTTTTAAGCTCATCTTTCTTTAGATATATCTGCATTCTGCCTGTTCCGTCTTCTAAATCAGCAAATAAAGAGCCTCCGTGTTCTCTTAACCCAATGATCCGCCCGGCAATCGTAACAATGTTAGCGCTCGCGCAAAAGTGATCAAAGCCATCCAAAACCGCGCGGATAGTGTGCGTCCGAGCTGTTTTTGAAGGGTATGGCTCAATACCACGCGATTCCATTGTCCGCAGGCATTCAATGCGGATTGCTCGCTCGGTTATTTGCTCATTCATAGAAATTATACTCGTAATTCAAAATTCAATCTGCTCTTTAGTAATACGGTAAGTTCGCTAGAAACCGCATCAGCCTCGCTACTTGTGAGTGTTTTTTCCAAAGACGAATACACAAATCGCAATGTAATGCTTCGGCGCCCATCCGCCAGCCGAAACTCATCAGAAAGAGAGACATTGGAAAGAAGTGGAGAGAATTTTTCAGTGATTTTTACAATATCTATGTAGCGAACAGTGTCAGGAATAATAAAATTGATGTCGCGCGTAACAGAGGGATAAATTGGAATCGGCTCAAAACGCAACCTTTTTGAAACCTGCGAGAGAAGAGGCGCTATGGCGCATTCAAACATGGCAATGTTTTGGCGAAATTTATATTCCGGCTCATCATCAGGACTGATCACGCGAATCCAGCCAATATCAATGCCCTCGCGGTTAATAAGGATCTTATTGTTTTCTTTTTTGTAAGATAGCGCGATAACCCCTAACTCTGTAAAAAGATATTCAAGATGCCCCTTAAGACGACGATAGAGATCATAAAGTGCGGCTCCTTTATATGCAACAACTCCCGCTAACATAGTACTTTCTTTTGGAAGTACGGAATCTGGCTCAAAGACTGTGCCAAGTTCAAAAATTTTAATTTCGTCAAATAAACGAAGGTTGCTTGATGCTTTCCTAAGTAAAAGCGGAATAAGTGAGCGACGGAGATATTGTTCGTCAGGACTTATCGGATTTTCTACCTCAACATGACTGGCGGCTCCGCCAATAAATTCGGCCTCTTTCTTCCCATAATATGAATACGTATAGACTTCGTTAAACTCTGTGCTAGCAAGAAGCGTTCTTGTGGCTTGTTTTGCATCGTACAACCGATTTATTGGAGGCGGCGCAATAACGCCATTCAAAGGAACTGGCGGAATTGCGTTATAATCTCGCATACGTCCAACCTCCTCGGCAATATCCGCAGGAATCTTAATATCATGACGCCACGACGGAATTGAAACTGTGAACACATTTTTTGTTTTATCTGAAATTTTTATGCCGAGGCCGACAAGCGTTGCTTTTATATCTGTTTCTTTTATTTCATAGCCTAACAGCATGTTTAAGTAATTAAGTTGCACATCAAACTCAATCTCTCTCGGATCTTTGGTCGCAACTTTTACAATACCAATGCTAACAATTCCGCCGCAAACATCTTGAATCATGTCTGCTGTTTTTTGCAACGATGGCTCCAAGTTATGCCAGTCAATCCCCTTTTCAAACCGTATTGCGGCTTCAGTTCGGAGGCCAAGTGTACGATAGGCTCGGCGGATAACTGATGGCTCAAACACAGATGCGACAAGGATGATGTCTTTTGTCTCTTCAATAACTTCACTCTCTTTACCACCCATAACCCCGGCAATGTCCAGCGCTTTTTTTGTATCTGCGAGCACTAGTACGGACTCATCTAATGTTCGCGTCTTGCCGTCTAAAGTTATCAATTTCTCACCGTTTTTTGCGCTTCGGACGATAATATACTGATCAGCGACTTTTGCCGCGTCAAAGGCGTGAAGAGGTTGCCCGAGGTCAAACATAATATAATTTGTAACATCAACTATGTTGTTTATAGGACGAACTCCGATTGTTTGAAGCCGTTCCCGAAGCCATAATGGAGAGGGTTGAACAGTAACTCCTTTTAAGCACAGAGCGCAGAATTTGGGGCAGACAGTGAGATCTTGAACAGCAATATGGATATGTTCGTTACGTTCATTTTGTATTTTGTACGTAACCTTGCCAACCAATTTTTTAATAGGTTTCTGAAATAAGAGAGCCACTTCTCGCGCAATGCCAACGACTGATAAGCAATCGCCGCGGTTTGGAGTTACCGCCAGCTCAAAAACTATATCTGCTCCGAGTTTTGTAAAGCTGTCAACCGCAGTACCTGAAAGCGACAATTTCTCCGATAATTCTTCGGGAGAGGCTGAAATATCTACATATTCTTTAAGCCAGTTGAAAGAGAGTTTCATAGGTTAAAACTGTTTCAAAAATCGTAAGTCTCCGCTATATGAAAGCCGTATATCATCCACTCCGTAATACAGCATCATCAAGCGATCAATACCCATTCCAAATGCAAAACCTGTGTATAGTTCACTGTCAACTCCCATGTTATTCAAAACAACCGGATGCACCATTCCAGAACCCATCATTTCAAGCCATCCTGTTTTGCTACACACTGAACAACCTTTTTGTTCACAGATCATACAGGACATATCAATCTCATGACCCGGCTCAACAAAAGGAAAAAAGCTTGGCCTGATGCGAATTTTGACAAAATTTCCAAAAAGCCTTTTCAAAACACTGTCAAGCACATATATCATATTGGCAACTGATACGCCTTTATCAATAACTAGTCCTTCTAATTGATAAAAACCTGTCTCATGCGAGGCGTCTGTGGCGTCATGACGGTAACATCTCCCCGGCACTACCAACCGCACCGGGGGTTTGCGAGTTTCCATTGCGCGTAACTGCACCGGAGAAGTATGCGTGCGTAAAACCACTTCATGGAACATCCCGTTTGCGGGAGGGATTTGGGATTTAATATAAAACGTATCCCACATATCGCGCGCAGGGTGATTGTCAGGCATATTCAGTTTATCAAAGTTATATTCCACTTTTTCCACTTCCCGATCTTCAACAATCTCAAAGCCCATTGACGTAAACACAGCGCATATTCTGTCTGTGAACTGTGTTAAAGGATGTTTGGTGCCGCGCGGAACCGGAATTCCAGGAGCTGTTTCGTCAAAACTTTCTTCACCCTTTCCGTGAGACTTCGTCCGATCACTTGCCGCGCGCAACTTCTCTTCAAGTTCTTTTTTAAGTTCATTTGCCGCTTTTCCAAGATATTGTCGCTCTTCAGTTCTAAACTTGCCAATCTCTTCAAAAAGAGCGCTTAACGCGCCCTTTCGCCCAAGATACTTCACCCGCCATTTTTCAATCTCTGCATCATTTTGAAGAGAGAAAAATTCCGCAACTGCTTTGGTCTTAATATTCGCTAATTTTTGCGCGACGTCGTCTATCATAATAAAAGATATAAATAGCGTCAATTACAATTGCAATTCCTAGAAGTAAGCCAAGATTTGTAAAGGTTCCAATTCCAAAATGAGCAAGGATCAGATAAATAATCACAACTCCGGTAAGAAGCCCGCTTTCACGAAACATCCGGTGAAAAATCCGAAACGGCGGACTTGAGGCGCGATTCGCGTGTATGTGTATATAATAAAAACAGGCAAGAAGTGATGAAAAAATAGCAAATCCAAAAGCGGAAAGAAAAAGCGCCACCCCAAGGACTCCTAATTCATCAGGTCCTATAAAAATCACAACGCCGACCCACAACAATATGCTTGCCGCGCTTGCGCTAATAAGCAATATAGGATAGATATTGTTCTCTCTCATGAATCGCCAAGATATTTTTTAACCTTATGTAATACTGTTGTGGGATCATTGCTACTTTTTACTAGATAATCAATGGCTCCTTTTTTCTTTGCTTTTGCAAAACGCTCCGGCTCGTTGAAATTTGTGAGCATTATAACAGGAATATGCTTCGTTTTAGAATTTTTTTTGATTTTTTCAAGTATCACTATACCGTTTTCGCCAGGAAGCAGTATATCTAAAAGAATAATATCTGGATTTTGTTCAAGACCTTTATATACCTCGTCTGCGTTGATAGCCTGTATAACTTCATATCCGTCTGTCTTAAATGTAATAGACAGAAGTTTTAGCAGACTCTGCTCGTCTTCAACGATGAGAATTTTTTTCATATGTGTGTTTAATTACGCGCCATGACGTCTCGCCCAGCCGGGTTCCCCACGATGCGACCGCGAAGAAACGCGATTTCTCCGTTCACGATCGTTGCGTACGGGAATCCGGTAATGGAACGCCCGGCAAATGCGGACCAACCGCATTTTGTATACATTCTATTGGTTTCAACAACTCTCGTCAAATCCTGATCCACAATAACTATGTCCGCAAAATATCCCTGTCTGATTGCGCCGCGTCGTTCAATGCCAAAAATGCGCGCCGGGTTTTCGCACATACATCGGATCAGGTTTTGTATGGTAAATTTTTTAAGACGCGCAAAGTCAAGCATAAGCGGCAATATAGTTTCAATTCCCGGCATTCCTGAAGGAGAATCAGTGTATGAACGGTTCTTCTCGTCTATAGTGTGAGGCGCGTGGTCAGAACCAATCGTATCAATAAACCCCTCTATCAGCGCGTTCTGGAGAGACAATCTGGAAGAGGCGGAACGAATCGGAGGATTTACGCGAACAAAATTTCCAAGCTGATCTGAATTCTGTATATCCAAAAATAGATGATGCGGCGTGGCTTCAAGATAAATCGGCAGTCCTTTTTGTTTGGCAGAAAGAAAAACTGCAAGCTCCCCCGGGCTTGAGACGTGGCAAATATAGAGCGGTTTTTTTATTTTTTGAAGAATCGCGACAAGTTTTTGCGCAGATTCTATTGCGCACTCATCAGGCCGCATAGCATCATGAATTTCCGCAACCGTACCATAATTTTGCATTTTGAATTTTGCATTTTGAATTTTCTGTAGGCACTGTTCGTCCTCGCTGTGGCAGGCAACAACGCAAGTCGCGCGTTCAAGAATCCTCTCAACCACTTTATAATCGCGCACAAGCAAGCCTCCTGTGGAACTCCCTAAGTAAATTTTGATGCCTACTGCCCCACGCGCATTTATGAGTTCATCAATATTGTCTTCAGTTGCGCCGATATACAGCCCGTAATTGACATAAGATTTTCCGGCAATCATCCGTCTTTTTTTTGAAAACCGCTCCACTGTTGTTGTTGGCGGCTGATTGTTTGGCATATCAAGCACAGTTGTTACGCCGCCCGCGATAGCCGCCATGGAGCCACTTTCCCAATCCTCTTTATATTCCTCGCCAGGCATCCGGAAATGCACATGGGGATCAATAATTCCCGGAATAACAAGGCGGCCTTCTGCGTCCAGTTTTTTATCGGCGATGCTTCTTGTTAGGCCAATCTCGCTAATAATACCGTCTTTTATGAAAATATCTGTGATTTGCCCATCGCTAGCGCGCGCGTTTTTGATTACTGTTGTCATGCGGCAACTATACTACACCTTACTACACCTTGTGAATTCCCGCAAAATGAAATAGAATACATTTCTTTCGGGGTATGGCCTAATGGTAAGGCGCACGCTTCGGGTGCGTGAGATTCCGAGTTCGACTCTCGGTACCCCGACCACGCCCTCGTAGTTTAATGGATAAAACATAAGCTTCCGGAGCTTGCGATAGAGGTTCGATTCCTCTCGGGGGCACCAAAACAGAACTCAACTTAAGGATAGGAATATGAAATCAAAAGCAAGCCAAAAAAAGATTCCTGTGGTTGATCTATTTTCCGGTTGCGGCGGTCTTTCTTTCGGCCTGCGCGATGCCGGTTTTGAGGTAGTCCTCGGCGTAGATAACTGGCAGGATGCGCTCGATACTTTTGTAAAAAACCATCCGGGGGCAAAAATTTATAATGCCGATTTGTCGAAAGAGAGGCCCGCCGAAATCTGTAATAAGTTTGGTATTAAGCGCGGTGAAATAGAAGTCGTTGTCGGGGGGCCACCGTGCCAGGGATTTTCGATTTCCGGAAAACGCAACCCCGACGATCCAAGGAATAAACTGTACAAATCGTTCGTGGATTTCGTAGCCTATCTCAAGCCAAAGGCGTTCATTATGGAAAACGTCCCCAACCTTGTTTCCATGCAGGGCGGGAAGATCAGGGATAAAATAATTTCCGACTTTTCAGAACACAAATACCGCGTCGAGTGGAAAATTCTTGACGCAAGCGATTTCGGAGTTCCACAAAAAAGAAGGAGGGTATTTTTCGTTGGACTCCTAGGGGAAACAGCTTTTGAATTTCCGGCGGAAAAGATAGTAAAACCGATAACTGCCGCCGAGGCGATAAGTGATTTGCCGGAAGAATCGGTGTCGGGCGGACATGGGTATCTTACGGACCCAGAAAACGATTATCAAAAAGAAATAAGACGCGGCTCCAATGTCCTCTATAATCACGAAATCATAGTGCATACGGAAAAGACCAGGGGAATTATTGCGATGGTGCCGGACGGAGGGAATTATAAAAATCTTCCCAAGAAACTTTGGGATACTAGAAAAGTAAACATTGCGTGGACAAGATTGAATAGCAAAAAACCGAGCTATACGATTGATACCGGACATAACCACATATTCCATTACAAATACAACCGCGTACCTACCGCGCGCGAATCGGCGCGTATACAGTCGTTTCCCGACACCTTTGTTTTTTGGGGAAAAAACAAAGCAAGCCATTTGAAACAAGTCGGGAATGCCGTCCCCCCAAAACTCGCTGCCGCTATCGGCAAAAAATTGCTAAAATACATATGATGAACTACCAAACACCCACAAAGTACCTCCTACGATGCGCCTTTCCGCGCGGCAGGATTCTTTCGCAAATTGAGGACGAATTAAGCATACTGACGCAATTCGTCTCGCGCTTCACACCAAAAGATAAGGAGCAGTTTGACACCCTCATAGACAGCGAATACGCAAAATTGAGAAGCGTCTCGGCAAAATCCATTAAGAATTACCGGACGGAGATGACGAAACTTTTCGGGCTGATTACAGTCGGCTCGGACGGAGTGGTGCAGGCCAGCGAAAGAACCAATCTTTTAGTAGAGAGCCAGAATTTTCCCCTCTTTTTCAAAACCTTTTGCCATCGTTTCCAGTTTCCGAATGGAATAAATAAGCCGCAAGAAACAGCGAAACAAATTGAGGCGGGGGCACAATTCAAACCTGCCAAGTTTATTCTTGACCTGTTTGTATTGGGCGTTGAGAAATGCGGCCAGGATTTCTCGATTAACGGAAATGAAATTTCAAACCTCGTCTTTAATGACGTGAGAGTTACGTCCGGGAAAATGTCGCCGCATCAAGTTCTCGATTTTCTTCTCAAATTAAGATCCGGGCACGTCAGGTTTGCGGGAGGAAGCAAAATAGCCCAGCATGGGCGCGAGTTCTTGGGGTACATGCTACTCGCTCGCCTTTTGAAAGAAGGCGAGAACGGCTTCCGGCTGAACGAAAAGGAGCGGCAAGCCATTGATTACATAAGACAGAGCGAATTGTTTTTTAATGTGCCGCGCGACTTTGCCACTAATACGAGTACAAGAAAACAGCTTCAATACGAATGGGGCCTTTGGTTCGGCGATGTTAGCCAAATTGAGAAAGAAAAACTGGCCGCCAAGATTGAAAGGACGGAAATACCCACAATACCAGTCCCCGGCATAGAGAAAACGCCAGAAGCGGCTGCGTTGGCCGAGCCGACGCAGGAGGACTTGAAGGAGATCGGGGACAAAGGCGAGTTGGTTGTGCTAAAATATGAGAAGGAGAGGATTTATCAAATTCGTCCCGACAGGATCGGGCTGGTCCGGCGAGTTTCCAACGACACCGCACTCGGATATGACATCCAGTCCCTCGAATTTGATGATGTTTCAAAAAAGAAATTTATCGAAGTAAAAACGACAGAGCGGACATTCCCGCCGTCGGAAGAAATCCTCACCTACTTTCCAATGAGCGGCAACGAATGGGAAACCGCGAAGACGCATGGGGACAGCTACTACATATACCGCGTTTTCCTTACCGCAAAAGAACCAGCGGTTTTCGTGATAAAAAATCCTGTGATGCGTTGCGAGGAAGGCCACATCATCCTCGAGCCCCTGAAATACAGGGTAATCGTTAAGAAGCAGGCAGGATCTTATACGAAATAATTTTTATGAACCAAAAAATAAAAGTTGCTTCAATATTTTCGGGATGTGGCGGTTCCGATCTCGGAATAGTCGGGGGGTTCCAGTTTCTCGGAAAGAATTATGAGAAATTGCCGTTTGAAATAGTTTTTGCATTGGACAACGACCCGAAGGCGGTTGAAACTTACAACCGCAATTTTTCATATGAGGCAGTCGTTGCCGACATTGAAAAATTTGACTCGAATACCATGCCGGATTTTGATTTGCTTCTCGGAGGGTTTCCTTGTCAATCTTTCAGCACGGTAAATCCAACCAAGAATCCTTTTGACAAACGAGGGAAGCTCTACAAAAAAATGGCATTGTTGCTTCGTGCGAAGAAGCCAAAGTTTTTTATCGCGGAGAATGTGAAAGGCATGCTCGTTTTGAACGAAGGAAAGATATACGAGAGCATAGAGAAAGAGTTCGCCGCGCAGGGGTATGTTATAAAACATAAACTATTGAATGCCGCCGATTTCGGGATACCGCAAAAGCGAGAAAGGGTTTTTATGATAGGAATACGCAAAGACATTGCTTTTAATTTTAATTTTCCAGATGCGACACATTCGGAAACCGGCGGAAAGAAAAACTGGGTGGGACTAGGAAGTGTTGTAGACGAATTGAAGCTACGCGATAAAAAATACTATTTTTCAAAGAAGGCAGTCGAGGGAATGAAAAGGGCGAAAAACAATATGAAGCGTGGCCTCGCCCAAGATTTGAATAAACCATGTCTTACCGTAACTTCACATTTGGCAAAAGTTAGCTTAAATTCAAGGGATCCGGTTTTGCTAGTGGAGGCAAACAAAGAGCTTTATCGCCGTTTTACGCCGCGCGAGGCCGCAAGAATACAATCATTCCCGGACAGCTTCGAATTCCCAGTTTCCGAATCGGCGGCGTATAGACAAATCGGCAACGCAATACCCCCGGTGTTAATGTGGCAGGTTGCGAATGCGCTGTCTGTCCAAATGAAGGACAATAAAACCTATGGTAGACATATTTTCAAAACGGAAAAGAAGCGAAATAATGTCGCGCATTCGCTCGAAGAATACCAAGATAGAAAAACTAGTGTTCTCGAGGTTACGCGCTGACAGAATTTATTTTCAGAGACATTACAAAAGAGCTCCCGGGAATCCAGATATTGCGTTGCCGAAAAAGATGAAGGCGGTTTTTGTGGATGGAGATTTTTGGCATGGTTATAAATTCAGAGTTTTCAAAAACCGCCTGCCTCAATTAAAGAGGCATCAAAATCTGACTTTTAACACAATGAGGATACTCCATTGATTGCGTGTCCTTAAATATCTTGGTAGAATCACACTCATAATATGTCAACAAAGAAAAAAATTCTAATTATAGAAGATGAGAAGCCAATGGCGCGGGCGCTTGAGCTTAAGCTTACGCACTCTGGTTTTGAGGCAAAGGCGGTATTTAACGGCGCAGACGGAGTTAAGATTCTAGAGAAAGAAACATTCTCGCTCATTCTCCTTGATCTCATAATGCCGGAGATGGACGGATTTACTGTACTGGAAACGCTCAAAGAAAAAAAAATAAAAACGCCTGTCATAGTTTTGACCAACTTAAGCCAGGAAGATGACGAGAAACGGGCTAAAACGCTCGGCGCGCTGGAATTTTTTATAAAATCCGATACGCCGATCGCGACCATTGTTCTTAGAGTAGCCGAGTTGCTAACATAACTCATCTATAAAATATGAAATTTGATGACAAAACAGTAAAGCAAATTCTCCTTAAAGAAAACTATGTTACTGAAGAAGACGTACGAGATGCGGAAAATTTTGCCAAAACACATCAAACATCATTCATAGAGTATCTGCTCCAAGAAAATCTCATTACCAAAGACCTTTTTGGGCAGGCAATGGCCGAATCATTTAAGATTCCTTATGCCGACTTAAACTCCGCGCTCCCGTCGCAGGAGCAGGTGCAGAAAATTCCAGAAGAAATTGCAAAAAAATACAATGTCGTCCTGCTGAAAGAAGAAAAGAGCGGTATTACAGTTACTACTGACGACCCAAAAAACGCCGAACTATTGCCGGCGTTAAAAAAAATATTTGCCGTCAAAAAAATAAACATTGCCTACTCGCTTACCGAAGACATTACCGCGAGCTTTGTCAACTACCAAAAGCCGCTTGAAACTCGCTTTTCTAAAATTATTGAGAATAAAGGACGTGTGGCGCCGGAGCTTTTGGAAGAAATTTTTGACGATGCGATCGTGTATCGCGCTTCTGACATTCACTTTGAACATCGGCAAAAAGATGTACTCGTACGGTTCCGAGTTGACGGCGTGTTGCGCGAAGCCGGACGAATTCCCAAAGAACACTACGCAAATGTTCTCAATCGCATCAAAATCCAAAGCGGTTTGCGCATTGATGAGCATTTTTCCGCGCAAGACGGATCGCTTCGATACGAAAAAGGTACTAATGTTGTTGACCTTAGGACCTCAATTGTTCCGACCGTTGAGGGAGAAAAGGTGGTGTTGAGGGTGCTTGCCGCTTATGTGCAAGGATTTTCGCTTAGTGATCTCGGGCTTTCATCGGCGCATCAGGCATTGCTACAGCAAATCACACAAAAACCTTTTGGCATGATTCTCGTAGCTGGTCCAACGGGGAGCGGAAAAACTACTACTCTTTACGCGCTTCTTAAAATTGTAAACAGCCCGGACGTGAACATCACAACTATTGAGGATCCTGTTGAATACAAGGTGCTCGGGGTAAATCAAATCCAGGTAAACAGAGAAACAAATCTTACATTTGCCAAGGGCTTGCGCTCTATCGTCCGCCAAGACCCTGATATTATTTTAGTCGGAGAAATTCGCGATAAAGAAACAGCGGAAATTGCCGTGAACGCCGCGTTAACCGGCCACCTGCTTTATTCCACCTTTCACGCCAACGACGCCGCAACCGCTATCCCGCGGCTTTTAGACATGGGGATTCAGCCGTTCCTTTTAGCTTCTACATTGGAGATTATTGTTGCCCAACGGTTAGTGCGCAAAATTTGCGATCACTGCAGGCATAGTGTTACAAAATCCGGCAAAGATTTTAACACTCCTCAACTAAGAGTTCTTACTAAATACTTTGGGAGCAAAACCACTACTTTTTATGAAGGAAAAAAATGCGGGGCATGCGGCGATACTGGATATAAAGGACGAACCGCTATTTTTGAGTTTATTCTGATTACTCCAGAGATGCAAAACCTTATTTTACACGCTCCTTCAGCGCAAGAAATTTGGAAACTGGCGCGTAAAGAAGGCTCAAAAACTCTTTTTGAAGACGGTATTGAGAAAGTAAAGACAGGGGTAACGACTGTTGAGGAACTGCTTCGCGTGGCGGAACCACCTAAGAACTAGCTTCTTAGCTTTTTAGCTAGTAGCTTCTTAGCACGAATAACAATGGAATATGCCAAATAAAAAAATAAATAACAATCCTAAAAAGCTACAACCTACAACCTACAAGCTACAGGCTCTATTTCTGGGTAAAGAGCGCGATTATTTTGTTGAAAATTTAAGTATGTTGATTTCAGGAGGCATGCCAATAATGGGCGCTCTTGGCGCAATCTCGCAAGAACTGCGATCGCGCCGCATGAAAAATATCATTGCCGCGATGAAATCAGATATTGAATCCGGCTACCCGTTATGGAAAACACTTGCCAACACAGCGCTTTTTCCCGAGCATAGCGTTTCGTTAATTCGGCTTGGCGAAGAATCAGGGCATCTGACCGAAAACTTAAAAGTTGTTTCAGTTGAGCAAGAAAAAGATCGCGTGTTTAAATCCAAACTTCGTTCCGCAATGATGTATCCGATTTTTGTGCTCTCGCTTACCGTTATTATTGGTATCGGCATTGCGTGGTTTATCCTTCCAAAACTTGCTCTGGTATTTTCTCAACTTAAAATAAAATTGCCGCTTATAACCAAAATTTTGATTGGCGGAGGATCGTTTCTTGGGGAACATGGGGGAGTAGTTGTGCCCGCGGCTTTTATTGTAATGGCCGCTTTGTTTTTTTTTATATTTTCATTTTCCAAAACAAAATATATCGGACAATTTTTGTTATTTATTTTGCCAGGGGTTAGCGGCCTTATTAAAGAAGTAGAAATCGCGCGGTTTGGGTATCTTTTAGGGACGCTTTTAGAAGCCGGTTTGCCAATAACCCGCGCGCTTGATTCGCTTGCGAGCGCAACCGAGATTTCGCCGTATCGTAAACTATACGCGCATATACGCGATTCGGTTACTGACGGCAATTCAGTTCAAAAAAGTTTCGCGACATTTCATAATGCGAGACGGCTTATTCCGGCGCCGATTCAACAATTAATTGTAGCCGGCGAACAATCCGGCACCTTGTCAGAGACGCTGGTAAAAATTGGCAAGATGTTTGAGACAAAAGCGGACACAACCACTAAAAATTTAACCGTTGTTTTAGAGCCGATACTTTTAGTCATCGTATGGCTCGGAGTTGTTGCTGTGGCTCTCGCGGTAATTTTGCCGATTTATAGTTTGATTGGCGGGTTTAACGCAGGCCCTACACCATAGCCATGAAGAATGCCGGGTTCACTTTAATTGAGGTATTGCTTTCCATCACAGCGATCGCCATTATCGCCGGCATCTCTATTCCAGTTTATCAATCGTTTCAAAATAGAAACGATTTGGATATCGCGGCAACGGTCTTTGCGCAAACCGCGAGGCGGGCGCAGGTTTTAGCGCAAGCCGCAGACGGCGATACTTCATGGGGAACGCGGGCACAAAGCGGGATCATCGCGCTTTTTAAGGGCGTGAATTACGAGGGGCGCGACACGGCTTACGATGAAGTGTTTGATATGCCGTCAAGCATTATCGTCTCTGGAACACAGGAATATGTATTTACAAAATTCACAGGCTTGCCGCAAACCACCGGCGCTCTCACTCTTACATCTATGAATAATGAAACGAGAACCATTACAATCAATGCGAATGGAATGGTCAGTTATTAGTTTGTAGTTTGTAGTGGGTAGTGAGTAGAGAATATGAAAATAGAATCGTATGAAAACTTAATCGTGTGGCAAAAATCAATGGATTTGGTGATTGCTATTTATACAGTGACAGGAAAGTTTCCAAAAGAGGAGATATACGGTTTAACTTCGCAGATGCGAAGAGCGGCAGTTTCAATCCCTTCTAATATTGCGGAAGGGAGTAGGCGCAGCTCTCGGAAAGATTTTAGGAATTTTTTACTAAATGCATTTGGTTCTGGCGCCGAGCTCGAAACTCAAATTAGAATTGCAAGACGGCTTGTCTATGGAGAGGACAAGAATTATATACGGGCGGAAGCACTACTTAGTGAAGTAATGCGCATGTTAAACAAGCTCACTCATGAACTCAATGAATAAAAATCTACAAACTACTCACTACAAACTACAAACTAGTAATGGCTTTTCACTGGTAGAGGTAATTCTCGCGAGCGCCATTTTTGTTCTGCTTCTCACTGCTCTTGTCGGCGCGTATCTGTACGGACAAGAGTCAACCGCGCTTGCAGGAAACCGCGCTCGCGCCGCGCTTCTAGCAGAAGAAGGGCTTGAAGCGGTGCGAAATATCCGCGATGCGGACTTTTCAAATCTCGCCGACGGCGCTTATGGCTTGACTACGACAAGCAACCAATGGAACTTGTCCGGATCGTCTGATGCGACAGACATTTTTACGCGCCAACTTACAATTTCATCTATTGATGCTAAAAAAAAATCAGTAACGGCAAATGTTTCGTGGCAACAAAATCCGCAGCGGATCGGGCTGGTTTCGTTTGCAACGCGCTTTACTAATTGGCTTGCATCAGGCATCGGAAATTGGTCGTTGCCGGCATTGGAGACCAGTTATGATCTTACAACTTCTAACAGCGGTAACGGCGGCGCAAATGCGTTGTCAATTGCGTTTGCAAACAACTATGTTTATTTAGGCAGAGCCAAGAGCGGAGGCAAAGAATTTTATATTTTTGATGTCTCAAATCCGGCAATCCCGAACATGGTTGGCTCTCGCGATTTGAACGGCGACCCAAATGACATTGTTATCAGCGGCAATTACGCCTATATCGCTTCTACGGACAATTCTGAAGAACTGCAGATTCTTGATGTAAGCGATCCATCCGCGATTCAAAATGCAGGGAAGATTACCGTAGTTGATCTCACTGCTCTAAACAGCGGAAACAACAGTGCCAATGCAATCGCTCTCACAGTTTCCGGAACGTACTTATATATGGCGCGCGCCGCCGGCGATCCTTTTTTAATCTTTGATCTTTCAAATCCGGCAAATCCCGGCAACCCGATCGGCCGCACTGCGACTGTTACAGGTTCTCCAACCGATGTTCAGATTGCCGGAAATTACGGGTATCTTACATCAGACGATAATAACGCGGAGTTTCAAGTTGTAGATATAAGCGTAAAAACTCTTCCAGTGCGCGTTGGGTTTTTTGATCTCAATCTCGGCAATGGAGGCGCAGATGCCAAGTCGCTTATTTTGGCTGGAAATTATGCCATTGCGGGCAGGGTTGCCTCTGCCGCTCCGGAACTGTACAGCATTAATATTACAAATCCTTTATTGCCAGGCATTTCTTCAACACTGGAACTTGACGCTGATGTGCGGTCAATCTCTTATGATCCGTCATGGGTGTATGCTTTTTTAGCGACCAACGACAACAGCAATGATTTGAAAATAATTGACCTCTCAAATCCGGCGAGCTTGGGATCGCCGCCGCCTTTTGGACAACTGGACATAAATAATAGTCCGCAACAGATAGTGTATGAGATTAGTTTAGATCGCGCATTTGTCGCAAGTTCGGATAACACCCAAGAACTGCAAGTTATCAAACCGCAGTGAGCAGTGAATGAAAAACTACAAACTAATATGCTACCAACTACAAACTACAATCTAAAAAGCTACAAGCTACAAGCTAATTCAGGCTTCACTCTCATCGAGCTTCTTCTTTATGTTGCCATCTCGTCAGTTATGCTTTTAATTACCTCGCTTTTTTTACAGACTCTTTTGCAGTCCCGCATTAAAAACCAAACCATTGCCGAAGTGGAACAACAAGGACTGCAAGTAATGCAACTCATCACCCAAACCGCGCGCAATGCCGAAGTAATCACTGCGCCCGCTCCAAGCGCGAGCGATCAATCTTTGACGCTTGATGTGATAACAGCCGCAAACGATCCCACCGTGTTTGATCTTTCAGATGGCGCGATTCGCATCAAAGAAGGCGCTGGTGCGGTGATTCCGCTCACAAACTCACGCATTATTGCGTCAGCCATCACTTTTCAAAATCTATCGCGAGCCAACACTCCTGGCAGTATCCGTATTCAATTTACGCTCACCAATGTAAATCCCGAAGGCAGGAACGAATACAATTTCACAAAAACATTTACTGGTTCAGCCGCTCTGCGTCAGCCGTAATTATCAACATAGACGACTCTTCCAATGAAATATAAAAAGTACTATAATCAACCACAATACGGATACATTACTTTGATAAGCGTGCTTGTGATAGGCGCGGTTGGTCTCGCAATTACCATTTCTCTGATCCTGCTCGGGCTTGGGTCATCGCGAACGAGCTTTGCGCTGGAACAGTCAAATCAAACCAAAGCGCTTACAAACGCTTGCGCGGAAGAAGCTATGCAACAAATCCGCGACTCAATGTCTTTCACCGGCAACGGTAATCTCTCTCTAGGGCAAGGAACATGCAACTACACAGTAACAAGCCAAGGCGGACAAAACAGAACCATAACCGCTTTGGGCACAGTCGGAACGATTGTCCGGAAAGTAAAAATCATAATCAGTAAAATCAACCCAACCATTACCGTAACTTCATGGCAGGAAGTCGCGGATTAATGTATATTAACTTATATGTTTAAATCTATCATCCAAAAATTCATGAGTCAAAAGTCAAGTATTAAAACTTCTTACAGAGGTTTCACTTTGTTAGAAATTCTCTTGGTCGTCGCCGCCATTGCGATTCTGGCGGGCATTGTTATTTTAGCGATCAATCCGGGTAAACAACTTGGGGACACAAGGAATGCGGAGCGCCGCGCGGATGTCAATACCATTCTGAACGCCGTGTATCAATACACGATTGATAATAACGGAACACTCCCGACAAGCATCACCACCACGCAAACCGAAATCTGCAAAACCGGCGGCACGTGCACCGGTCTCATAGATTTGTCGGCCTTGACTGCCAGCGAAAAGTATATTACCAGCATGCCGGTTGATCCCAACGGAACCTGCAACGCGAATGGTGTGTGTTATGAAATTCTAAAAACCGCCAACGGTCGCATCACGGTCGTTGCTCCCGATGCCGAGCAAGGTGCGACTATTAGCGTTACAAGATAATTAAAAAAATAATTTTATGAAAAACAATAAAGCTAATGGCAAGGCAAAAGAATCTAGGGAGCTTGCTCTACATTATATGGAAGCATTGGTAGATGTTGCCAGAGAATCCTTCTTAATTCTTGACCCTAATTTGCGGGTAGTGATGGCAAACCAGATTTTCTACCAAAACTTTCAAGTTTCAAAGGGGGCAACGGAAAGTCAGCTTATTTATGAGTTAGGAAATGGCCAGTGGAATATTCCAGAACTTAAGGATTTTCTGGAAGACATTTTGCCGAATAAAAAAGCTATGAGAGATTACGAGGTTAGGCATGTTTTTGAAACAATCGGGGAGAAAACAATGGTGCTCAACGCCAGGCAAATTGACTCGGTACAGTTGATAATACTTGCAATTGAAGATGTTACAGACAAAAAAAACCTTGAAGAAAAATTAGCCGAGTGTGCCAAGGGACTTGAGGTTAAAGTAGCCGAGCGGACACACGATATTGCCACGAGAGTTAAAGAATTGGAAGCGTTAAACAAAACCATGGTCGGGAGAGAACTAAAAATGGTTGAACTCAAAAAAGAGATCGCGGACTTGAAAAAACGGGTTCAAAACGGCAACTGTAAGAATGGAAATGGGAAAAATCACAATGGCAATCACAAAAATGGCCGATAAAAATGACATCTCAAACTCCCGAGACTTTTTATAAGTCAATATTCGAAAACATGACTGATGGTTTGGCTTACTGCCAAATGATTTTTGACGCACAGAAGAACCCTGTTGATTGGATTTATATAAAGGTAAATAAAAATTTTGAAAAGCTGACGGGACTGAAAAACGCCAAGGGGAAGAAAGTCTCAAAACTCATTCCGGGCATCAGTGCTTCTAATCCAGAATTATTTAAGATTTACGGCCAAGTCTCTTTGACCGGGAAGCCGGAAAGATTTGAGACATATGTTGCGCCTTTATCAAGATGGTTTCTAGTTTCCGTTTTTAGCCCTCAAAAAAATTTCTTTGTGGCTTTATTCCAAAATATCACCGATCGAAAACAAATAGAGAAAAACTTGGAAGATGCCAGAATTGCCGCCGTAAATGTTCTCGATGATTTATTTGTTGAAAAATCAAAAGTTGAGACGGCAAAAGCGAAAGAAGAAGCGATTTTAATGTCTATCGGCGACGGACTCATCACTACTGATGAAAAAGGAAATACTATATTTATAAATAAAGCGGCCGAAAAACTGCTCGGCATAAAAAACGAAGAAATCTCTGGAAAAAGTTTTTTTGAAAGCACGACTATTGAAAACGAAGAAGGAGTAGCTGTTCCCTTGGAGAAACGTCCTATACATATGGCTCTGGCAACAGGCACTACTACTACTACTACTACTACTACTACTACGGGCCCCACCTACTATTATGTGCGGAAAGATAAGACAAAATTTCCTGCGGCCATTACGGTAACCCCAGTTATTCTTAGCGGAAAGGTGATTGGAGCGATAGGGGTATTTCACGACATCACCAAAGAAAGAGAAATCGACCATGCGAAAAGTGAGTTCGTTTCGCTCGCGTCCCATCAGCTTCGGACGCCGCTAACGGCTATTGGTTGGTATGTCGAGATGCTCCAATCAGGCGATGCAGGGGTTTTAAATGATAAGCAGAATAAATATTTATCAGAGATTTATACAGGAAACAAACGCATGGTGGAATTGGTCAACGCTCTCTTGAATGTTTCGCGTATAGAGCTTGGCACTTTTGTGGTGGAGCCGGAACCAACTGATGTCGTCCTACTTGCGCGGAGCGTGGTGGATGAACAAAAATCACAGATTGAAGCGAAAAAATTAAAGTTGAGCGAAAAATATGCTAAAGACCTTCCTCTATTCAACGCTGATCCAAAACTTCTGCGCATGGTATTTCAAAACCTCCTTTCCAACGCAGTGAAGTACACGCCAAAAGGCGGAGCAATAGAGTTTGCTCTTTGGATGGTAAAAGGGGGTGAGTCGGTTGATGTACAAAAAGCCGATGAAGATAGTATAGCCGTAAAGGTAACTGATGCGGGGTACGGCATACCAAAAAAACAGCAGAATCAGATTTTCACCAAGTTTTTCCGCGCCGACAATGTGCGAAAAAAAGACACTGAAGGCACTGGACTCGGTCTTTATATTGTGAAAGCAATTGTTGACCACTCTGGTAGTAAAATTTGGTTTGAAAGCGTGGAGAATAAAGGGGCAATATTTTATGTTACCCTGCCGCTCTCGGGAATGAAGAAAAAGGAGGGCGCCAAGGCGCTGATATAGCCAACCAGCATTTTTTTTGTATATTATATTATTAATCACAAGGCATATGGAAAACAAGAAAACAATTTTAATTATAGAAGATGAACGCTCACTGCGTGAAGCTCTACGCGATAAGCTTACACGCGAGGGTTTTTCTACGCTTGAAGCAAAAAACGGTGAGGAAGGCTTGGATGTTGCCTTGCGCGAGCACCCAGAACTCATCCTGCTCGATATTGTCATGCCAGTCATGGATGGGATGACGATGCTCAAGCAATTACGAGAAAACGCGTGGGGCAAAAATGTCAAAATCATAATCCTTACTAACCTTAGCGATATAGAAAAAATTGCCGATTCAGTGAAGAACGAAGTATACGATTACCTTGTCAAAACTGATTGGAAACTTGAAGATGTGGTTACAAAAGTTCGTGAGCGGTTGGGGGAATAGTTTTAATTCACGATCTGGCGACATTAAATAAGAATGAAACGCTTTATGTCCCACATTTCATCAATACGAGCGCGCCTTATTTTGTTGCTAGTTTTGGCGCTTATTTTTTTGTCAGGCATTGGTTTTGGTAGCATGGCGCAAAGCAACGCTTTAATCGGCGCGGGATTGTTTTTAATCGGCATCGGCGGATTTGCGATTATTATGGCCGCGTCATATCTAATTATAAAACAGGTGCAGTCACTCAATAAGATATCAGCAAACGCTCATGCGGCGGAATTGGAACGCGATCGGCTTCAGGTGATTTTATCATGCATGGGAGAAGGGCTCATTGCGATTGATGCCGATTACCGCGTCATTATGTGCAACGATCGCACCAGCGCCTTTCTCCGCACGCCGCCGATTGAAACGATTGGCAAAGAGATTCAGGAAGTGTTTCCGATATTTCGCGCAGGCGAACCTGGCCGAATCTGCACAAAAAAAATTCTTGCGCAGACTATTCAAGATATTAACATCATCACTATCAAGCTTGCGGATAAATTTTTATGCAAAAATAGCATCGGTCAAACCTTCCCGGTAGCCATTGTTGCAGAAACTCTGCTTAAAGATACAGACATCATCGGATCGGTTATTTTATTCCGCGACATTTCCGAAGAAAAAGAAGTGGACCAGGCAAAAGACGAATTCGTATCGCTGGCTTCTCACCAGTTAAGAACTCCGCTTTCAACCATTAACTGGTATACAGAAATGATTTTAGAAGGAGATGCCGGACATATTTCAAAGAAACAAAAAAGTTTTTTGCATGAAATTAACACTGCAAACAAAAGAATGACGACTCTTGTGAGTTCGCTTTTAAACGTTTCGCGCATAGAACTCGGAACGTTTGCGATAGATCCGAAGCCGACCGACGTTATAGTTCTCATACGAGAGGTTTTAGGAATGTTAAAGCCGGAGATGGACAAACACGAAATTAAACTCCAAGAGCAGTATGGCGAAATTCCGATTATGGATGTTGACCCTCAATTGATGCAGATTGTATTTCAAAATCTTATTTCCAATGCCATAAAATACAGCCCGAAAGGAAGCGTTGTCGGTATAGAGATTTCATACAAGAAGCAGTTAAAAAACGGAGCAAAGAGAGCGCAAAAACAACTTGTTATACGAATTCGCGATACTGGCTACGGCATTCCAAAAAACCAGCAATCAAAGATATTTACAAAATTGTTCAGAGCTGATAACATAAAGAGCAAAATTACTGACGGAAATGGGCTTGGTTTGTATATTGTAAAATCAATCATCTCTCACTCAGGCGGAACGATTTCCTTTGAATCAGAGGAAAATAAAGGCACTAGTTTTTGCATAACCTTGCCAGTCTCCGGCATGCGCCAAAAAATAGGCGCTAAAAAATTGGGAGGCTAGGCATTCGTCATTATGATGGAAAAAAATAAAAAACGGCATACCATTCTCGTTATTGAAGACGAAGAGCCGATACTAAGGGTGATAATTGAGAAACTATCCCTGCATAATTTTAACACAATCACCGCAGGCACAATAGAAGACGCCTTGAACACGTTACAGGACGAGGCACGGATTGACGCGGTATGGCTTGATCACTATCTTCCTGGCGGAAAATCAGGTATTGATTTTGTGCGAGCCATAAAAAAAAGTGTTGTATGGAAACATCTGCCAATTTTTGTTGTGTCCAATACCGCAGGAAAAGACAAAATAAAACAATATAGAGAAATGGGCATTACGCAATATTTTGTAAAAGTGGAAAATCACTTGGGTAAAATCGTAGAAGAAATAGAAACATATCTAAAACAGGCAGTATAAGGTCGAACTGCCGTTATCAACCGTAAATACCATAGAAATATATGACAAAAAAAATACTTTTAGGAATTTTTATTCCAACAATGCTCTTAGCCGCGGTTGTGGCTTATGCGCAAACAAACACTGGAACTACCAAAAAATCATCGTTTGACGCTGTATGCGTGCAGGGAGCTCTTGATAAGCGAGATACAAGCATTATTGCCTCTTGGGATGCTTATGCAACCTCGGCAAAAACAGCTATTACAACGCGCACGACAGCGCTAAAAAGCGCGTGGGGCATAACAGACGCGACACAGCGTAAAACGGCCATCAAAAAAACATGGAGTGATTACAAAACAGCTATTTCAACAGCGCGAAAAACCTTCAATCAATCGCGTAAAACAGCTTGGCAAAAATTTCGGACCGATCGAAAAACCTGCAAAGGCGTGAATCCCGCAGATGACGCAACTTCTGAAAGCGTAGACGCGCAATTATAGTTTATTAGCCAATTTCTGCATAAACACAAAAACTCATCCTATATGAAAGGGTGAGTTTTTCGTAACTTTAAGAAAAATATATGGACATTGAAAAACAACGTGAACGAAAAATTCGCGCGCGAAAAATGCTCACTGTTTTGCGGAGAATCTTTCCGGACGCCAAATGCGCACTCTTCTATTCCACTCCATTGGAGCTTCTTATCGCGGTAATGCTTTCTGCGCAATGCACTGATAAAAAAGTGAACGAGGTGACGACAAAATTATTTAAAAAGTACCGTTCTCTTTCTGACTATGCGCTCGCGCAAAGCGCGCAGTTTGAAAAAGACATTCAACCAACCGGTTTTTACAGAAATAAAGCCAAACATATATTGAAAACCGCGCGCGTAATTAAGAAAAAATTTCACGGCGAAGTGCCTGATAAAATGGCTGACCTTTTAACGCTCCCGGGCGTTGCAAGAAAAACGGCAAACGTAGTCCTTGGAAACGCCTACGGAATTGTAGAGGGAATTGCGGTGGACACGCACGTCCGTCGTTTTACGCTAAAATTTGACTTGAGCGATCACAAAGATTCTGCTAAAATTGAACATGATCTTATGGAAATTATTCCAAAAAAGGAATGGTTTCTGCTCACCTTTCAGATGATTGAGTACGGACGGCAAATCTGTCGCGCGCGAAAACATAACTGCGCGGAACATCCGCTAACGAAAATTTATCCTCCTGCGGCACACCGATGGCCGAGAGCTCAATAAGTTGTATTATGATCGTCAAAAATCCTCCACCAAAACCGCTTCTCATCTACGACTGTCATTGCCGTCTGTGCCGCTGTTTTGCGAAACGATGGAAGCGAAAAATTGGCGAAAAAATTGACTATGAGCCATTTCAAACCGCTGCAACGCGGTATCCAGAGGTACCGAACACAGATTTTGTTCACTCTGTGCAATTGATTTTACCAAGTGGCGAGGTGTGTTCAAGAGCGCACGCGGTCTTTACAATTTATGATCTTGGAGGGGAAAAATCCCGCCTGCTTGCTCTGTATAAAAATTTTCCTTTATTTGCGAGGATAGCCGAATGGGGATATACTATAATAGTGCTTCATCGGACAATGTTTGGGATAGTATGTAAAACAAATACCTATGAAACTCAAAAACAAAAAAATCGGCATTTTACTTGAGGAGATGTATCAGGAGCTTGAAGTGTGGTACCCATACTACCGCTTACGCGAGGAAAAAGCTGAAGTAACGTTCATAGCTCCCGAAACTGGAAGGGAATATCACGGAAAATATGGATACCCGGCAACGGCAGACATCACGATTATGAACGCTCATCCGGAACACTTCGACGCAGTGATTATCCCAGGCGGCTTTGCGCCGGACTTTATGCGCCGCACGCCCGAGATGATTGGGTTCGTGCGAAAAATGGGAGAGCAAAAAAAAATCCTCGCCGCGATCTGCCATGGCCCGTGGATACTCGCCTCCGCCGGGCTTCTGCAGGGCAAAAAGGCGACATGCTTTTTTGCAATCACCGATGACATTAAGAACGCGGGCGCAACCTATCTTGATGAGCCCATTGTTGTGGACGGAAACATCGTCACTTCGCGAAAACCCGACGATCTTCCCGCTTTTTGCGGCGCGATCATTGCGGCACTCACTGCTGATACTATATATGCTCAATGAGCTTACGAACAAAAAATGCGTCCGGTGTGAGAGCAAAACGCCACCGCTTGAAAAAATAGAGTTACAGAGCTATCTAAAAAAACTTCGAACCTCATGGGAACTCATTGACGGAAAGAAAATCAAACATGCGTTTATTTTTAAAACATTTCCGGAAGCGATCTCGTTTGTGGATCGCGTCGCGGAAATAGCGGAGGCGGAAGGGCATCATCCAAATATCCACATTTACTACAACAAGGTGGTGATTGAACTTAGAACACACTCAGTCGGAGGACTGTCTGAAAACGATTTTATCCTTGCGGCAAAGTTTGAAACGATCCTTTCACCCCGCCCCACTCAACAACCGTAAACCCTTTCCGTAGCGGGGTTTTTATTTCATTTCCAATAACCTTCACCTACCCTGCCACTTTCCAGATCATGCCAATACTGTTCATTCATTCTGCCATTACTCAAGGTATTAAAATAATTTTTACACATTTCTATCTTACTATTCAGTACGGTATCGTTTCTGCTCATAGAGTATGCGCGAGGTAAATTAACCATTACATATTGCACTACAGTAGCTTGATCTTCTCTAACCGCTGACAAACCATACGATTCCATGAAACCGATCGGACGGTTCTTAAAATCTTTTGTACGAACATTTAAATCATAGGCATTGATGCCTTCTGGATTGCAGGCAATCCACGGATCATCATCTTCATCAAAAAATCTTGTTATCTCGTCGCTTGCATCAGCCATATGAAATAACTCATGATGAAAAATAAGCGCTAATTTCACTCCCTCATGCCATGGAACTAGTTTGTTTATATTCTTTAGTTTACTATACGCTTCAATATATAAACTTCCTATTGTTGGAGTAAACCCAGACGTATCTGTCTTTTGAGCTTCGTCGCCTAACCTCTGTAAAGCTCTTAAAATAAAAAGTTCTTTCAAATTGCATCGGTTGATATATTCAGGTGGATATTTAATAAATTCTTTCTTTAAAAAACTCAACATCTCTTTCTCTTCACTTAAAGATAATTCAGTTCCTTGTATTGTAATGAGTTCTTCGGGTTTGAATTTACGTGCTTTGACATCGCACTTGTAGTTATTTTTAAAAAATTGTTTTAAGGATTCAACCTCTTTATTAAGCAACTCTTTTCTTCCTTCACTTTGCGTATCGCAACCAGAAGCTAACACAGAAAATGCCCCTAGTGCTCCTGGAAATTCTCTGGTTAAAAATTCTCTTCTTGTTGATATTCTATCTTTTTCCATACTTTAATGCCCTCGCCCCATTTTGCATGTTTCATCGGAAGACACTTTTTCGATTAGTGCGAAAAAGCATGAAAGCCATAAGCGCAATTAACATTAGAAGAAGCGCGCCGTACGCAATACCCTGCAGAACAAGCCCGAGCGCTCCAAAGGCAAGAGAAATTCCCCAAAGCAACATAACTGCTCTGTGCTCGGAAAGTCCGCTTCTTATGAGTTTATAGTGCAAATGCCGCGCGTCTCCTATAAACGGAGATGTCTTTGCCTGAAATTTTCGTTCGTACATCACCCATAAAAGATCAAGTATCGGAAGCCCGAGCACGAGAAGAGTAACGCTGATCTTTGCAGGGCCAATAAGAGAAAGCGCGCCGAGTAGGAATCCCGCGATCGTGCTTCCGGACTCTCCTAGAAAAATTTTTCCGGTTATGTTGTATGGAAGAAACCCGCCGTATGAGCCAGTTAAAATAATGGCAAGCAAAGCTGGAAGCGGCTGATTAAAGATATTGCTTGTGAAAAATAGGACCATAGCGCCAATTACTGTAATACCAGCGACAAGTCCGTTCAACCCATCTAAAAGTTTAGTCGCGTACATAAGGATCATGAGCCAAACAAAAGTAAAAAGATCGGTAAACAAGGTAATTTCGTCGCCTAAAAACGGAATCGTCCACACTTTTAAGTGAATAAGCGGATCGCTTGAAAGTCCAAAAAAATAGAGCGGATTTGTGATATTATCCTGCCCAAGACCAAAACCGATCATAATCAATGAAGCCAAAATCGGGCTTACGATCTGATATCGCGCTTTTAATTTATATTTATCATCCAGCGCGCCGCCAAGCATAAGAACAGCGCTCCCGATCAAAATGCCGCTCACTATATTCAATTCTATTATTGAGTCGTCAACAATAAATAATAGCGCGCAGGCGATTATTATACTGAACGATAAAAAAACCGCCGCTCCACCAAGAAGCGGGGTTGATGTTTGAGTATCCAAAAATCCATACCGAACCGCAAACGTTCGGACCAATCGCGTTAAAAAATAAGACACGATGCCGACAATGATGAGCGTAAAAAAAGCAAGCTCGGTAGTAATCATACGCGCCCATCCCCCGCCTTCACTAACCCAAGAAACAGCGGATGCGGTTCAAGAGGGCGCGATTGAAATTCGGGATGAAATTGAACGCCGACAAAAAATGGATGATTTTTGAGTTCAACGATCTCCGCCAAATTTCGCTCGCGATTTACGCCGGAAATGCTCATCCCGCGATTCTCCAATTCTTCACGATACTTGTTATTCAGCTCATAGCGATGACGATGACGCTCGTGAATCACGGATTTTTTATACAAACTGCGCGCGAGCGACCCATTAGTAAGAGCGCACTCGTAACTCCCGAGCCGCATGCTAGCGCCGTACTGTTTTTTTGCCATGAGCTGTTTTTGCTCTGGAAGGATATGAATCACAGGGTCAGAAGTTTTGGAGTCAATCTCTTCTGTATGAGCTCTGGGTTTTCCTAAAACATTGCGAGCGAACTCAACGACTGCAAGTTGCATGCCGTAGCAAAGCCCTAGATACGGAATTTTCCGCCTCCGCGCGTATTCAATCGCTCTGATCTTCCCTAGAACTCCACGGCTACCAAATCCTCCGGGCACGATAATTGCGTGAAAATTGTTTAATTTTGCAAGCGCGCGAGAAGACGTTTCAAACTCCTGCGAATCCAGCCATTGAACCTCCGGCTTACGATTCAGCCGCCATGCCGCGTGCTTGATTGCTTCAATCACTGAAATATACGAGTCCTCCAGAATAAATTCGCCTGTATCAAAATACTTGCCGACAATGCCGACTCGTACTGGCGTGCGAACGTTTTTAATGCGGCGTGCCAGATGTTCCCATTTAGTAAGCCCAAAGCGACTGCTACTGCTCGCTTTCGGCATTCGCAATGCCTTTACAATTTTTTCCGCAAGATGATCGCTGGCAAAGAGCAAGGGAATTTCGTAGATAGATGCAACGTCCGGATTTGAGATGATGTTTTCATACGAGACATTGCCAAATACCGCAATCTTTTCTTTACGCTTATCGTCCAGCGACCGTTCCGCGCGCGCTATAACAAACTCCGGCTGAATTCCTGTGGATTGCAAAGTGCGGATAGAATACTGCACAGGCTTGCTTTTCATCTCTCCCACTGATTTCGGAATCGGAAGATACGAGACGTGCATGTTGATAACATCATCTGGAGACTCGCGCTTCAATAAACGATCCGCTTCCAAAAAAAGAACGTTTTGATACTCGCCGACAGTGCCGCCGATCTCTGCGATGACAATATCAGCATCATCTCTCTTTGCGGCCTCTTTGAGGCGGCGTATCACCTCCTCCGGAACATGCGGCACTACCTCCACACACCGCCCGCCGTACTCAAGATTGCGCTCGCGTTCAATAACTTTTTGATAGACTTGTCCTGTTGTAAGATAATTCACTCGCGAAAGCGAACGGTGTAAAAATCGCTCGTAATTTCCAACGTCCTGATCTGTTTCAACGCCGTCGCTCGTAACAAAAACCTCGCCGTGTTCTGTCGGGTTCATAGTGCCGGCGTCAATGTTCACGTATGCGTCGCATTTAACGCACGTAACTTTATATCCTTTTGACTCTAATAGAGTCGCAATCGCGGAGGTCGTAATCCCTTTTCCAAGAGTTGATATCACGCCTCCGGTTACAAAAATGTATTTTGTGCGCATAGGGTTAAATTTTACCGAGTGTACTTTAATTGAATTCAAAACTTCGCGGGGCATAATATCCTAGGTAATTAGTGGGAAACGTAACCAAAATAGACTGATAAAAGTAACTTGAAAAGATTCTCCTGACGATGGTTGAACCGGTACTCCACTTCCTTAAGATACATCGGAAAGTGATATTTGGAAACCCCTC
>Ga0209211_10001355_pt1 | contig 46537 bp, 39 predicted proteins | sample RifGroA2_FD_183992 | JGI IMG/M metagenome (GOLD analysis project Ga0209211, IMG submission 183992) | Groundwater microbial communities from Rifle, Colorado, USA - Groundwater A2 (SPAdes) (version 2) | ecosystem: Environmental > Aquatic > Deep subsurface > Groundwater | place: Rifle, Colorado...
GTTACGTCTGGCGTCAATAGCCTTCTGGTACCACCCCTTCCCTTCCCGAACAGGACCGTGAAACAGATGAGCGCCAATGATAGTGAGCTTCCGCTCGCGAAAGTAGGTCAACGCCAGACTCCCCATGAAAGCCCCTGTTAGCCAAAACTAACAGGGGCTTTTGCTTTGCCGATTACAAAACCGGAAATCTCTGTTCTTCCTCTTGAATTCGCCGATGCTGCCCCCAACTCTCAATCCACGTTCTTAATGTTTCATTGGGAGTTTCAAGCATGTCCGAGTCTGCAACCGCGAACGCAAATCGCGAAACCCTGGGCTTCCAGGCTGAAGTAAAGCAACTGCTGCAACTGATGATCCACTCCTTGTACAGCAACAAGGAGATTTTTCTGCGTGAACTGGTTTCCAACGCATCCGATGCTTGCGATAAGTTGCGTTTCGAGGCGCTTAACAATAGTGCGCTCTATGGTGACGATTCCGAATTGAAGATCGGGGTTTCGTTCGACAAGGCAGCACGCACGATCACCATTTCCGATAATGGCATTGGCTTGTCGCGTGACGAGGCGGTTGAACATCTTGGCACCATTGCCAAGTCCGGTACCAAGGAGTTTTTCTCGGCGTTGACCGGTGACCAGGCCAAGGATGCTCACCTGATCGGCCAGTTTGGTGTTGGCTTCTATTCGTCGTTCATCATTGCCGACAAGGTGACGGTGGTTTCCCGCCGTGCTGGTGTCGAGGCCAATCAGGCGGTTTGCTGGGAGTCGGGCGGCGAGGGCGATTACACGGTTGAAATGGTTGAGAAGGCGACGCGGGGTACCGATGTGACCTTGCATCTGCGCGAAGGCGAGGATGAGTTCCTTGGCGGCTGGAAGCTCAAGTCGATCATTCGCAAGTACTCCGACCACATCACGCTGCCTATCGTGATGAAGAAGGAGGAATGGAAGGACGGCGAGCAGGTCGAGACCGATGAAGATGAAACGGTTAATCAGGCCAATGCGCTGTGGGTTCGTGCCAAGTCGGATATTACCGATGAGCAGTACAAGGAATTTTACAAGCACGTTGCGCACGATTTCGACGATCCGCTGGCCTGGACGCATGCCCGCGTCGAGGGCAAGCAGGAATATACGCAACTGCTTTACATCCCGGCGCGTGCGCCGTTCGATCTTTGGGACCGCAATGCGCGCCATGGGATCAAGCTCTATGTTCGTCGCGTCTTCATCATGGACGACGCCGAGCAGTTGATGCCGCTTTACATGCGCTTTGTCCGCGGGGTGGTCGATTCAGCCGATCTGCCGCTCAATGTTTCGCGCGAAATCCTGCAGCAGAGCAAGGATATTGACGGCATTCGCAGCGGTTGCACGCGCAAGGTGCTGGGCATGCTGGAAGACATGGCCGAGAACGACAAGGAAAGCTACACCAAGTTCTGGGAAGCTTTCGGGGCGGTGCTCAAGGAAGGTGTTGGCGAGGACCACGCCAACAAGGAGAAGATCGCCGGCCTGATCCGCTTCGCCTCGACGCACAACGACACGCCTGAGCAAAACGTTTCGTTGGCCGAATACATCGGCCGCATGAAGGAAGGTCAGGAGAAGATTTACTTCGTCACGGCCGATACCTTTAACGCTGCGAAGAACAGCCCGCACCTTGAGATCTTCCGCAAGAAGGGCATCGAAGTGTTGCTGCTGTCCGATCGCGTTGACGAATGGGTGGTTGGCCACCTGACCGAGTTTGACGGCAAGCACCTGCAATCCGTCGCCAAGGGCGGTCTGGATCTCGGCAAGCTGGAAGACGAAGCCGAGAAGCAGGAAGCCGAGAAGGCGGCCGACGAATACAAGGAATTGCTCGAGAAGGTGAAAACCTCGCTCGGCGACAAGGTCAAGGACGTCCGCGTTACTTACCGTCTGACCGATTCGCCATCCTGCCTGGTGTCTGACGAGCATGATCCGTCGGGTAATCTGGCCCGCCTGATGAAGGCGGCTGGTCAGCCGATGCCGAATTCGAAGCCGATCCTCGAAATCAATCCGCAGCACCCGGCGGTGATGCGCTTGAAGTACGAGAAAAGCCGTTTCGACGACTGGGCGGCGCTGCTGTTCGAACAGGCAACGCTGGCCGAAGGTGGCCAGTTGGATGATCCGGCTGGTTTCGTCAAGCGCATCAATGATCTGATGATGGCGCTGTCCGGCAAGTAAGCTGTCGAATTTTCGGTAACGGCAAGAGGGTCACCCTAGGGTGGCCCTTTTTTTCGAGTGGAAATTGCCATGAATTTCCGGTTGACCGTAGCATCGATTGTCAGGTTTGGCGCCGCCTGTGACGGCAAAGCGGGTACACTAGCGGCCTTGCGAGAAACCGACTTCAGGCCCGATTTTTACCGGCCTTTGACCCGCTGATTCCCCGCCGTTTCTCATTTCTCCGCCATTCAAAGGTATTCCGATGCATCCAGTCCACGACGTTGACTCCCTTCTCATTCTCGCCACGGCGCTTTCGTCGAAGCGGCGGCCGGGCGAACTGGTCGACATCGTGGCTGCGGCTGATCTGCTGCAGAACAACATTCCCAACGAGGCGAAGCTGGTCGAGGCGTTCGACCGTCTGGCCAAGCATGGCCTGATCAAGGCCGAGGCCGACGGTTTCGTGCTGACTGCAGCGGGGGAGGCGATTGTCACCGGTCTGCCGCGCAAGGCCGAAACGCCGGAACGCCTGTTCGCCATCAAGGACCGGCTTTCGGACTACAACGTCAAGGGCGAGCACGCCGGCGTTGCCATCGATCCAGCCGATGTGACCAAGGCCATTCAGGCCCATCGTGCTTCCGAGAAGACGGCGGCCAAGAACCTGCTGGTGCCCAAGCCGAAGCCCGAGGCCGAAGTGCACAAGCCGGGCCTGCGCCAGCGCAAGCCGATGCCGGCGCGCAAGCGACGGGATTGAGCGGCGCATGAGCGCAGACACTACCGCCGGACAGGGTTTCGATACACTGCCCCTGTCGCCGGCCATGCTCGCCAATCTGGCCCAGCTCGAATACCTGAGCATGACGCCGATCCAGGCTGCCAGCCTGCCGCTGGCCCTGGCCGGCAATGACCTGATCGCCCAGGCCAAGACGGGCAGCGGCAAGACCGCCGCCTTCGGCCTGGCGCTGCTCAATCGCCTGAATACCAGCCGTTTTGCCGTGCAGGCCATGGTGCTGTGCCCGACGCGCGAACTGGCCGATCAGGTGACGCAGGAAATCCGTCGCTTGGCCCGTTTTGAAGAGAACATCAAGGTACTCTCGCTGGTCGGCGGCTCGACCCTGCGCAACCAGGCCAACAGCCTCGAAAAAGGCGTGCATATCGTCGTCGGCACGCCCGGTCGCATCATGGATCACATGGAGCGCGGCTACCTCAAGCTTGATGAACTGACCACGCTGGTCCTCGACGAAGCCGACCGCATGCTCGACATGGGCTTCCATGACGACATCGCCTATGTCGCCAAACGTTGCCCGGCGCAGCGTCAGACTTTGCTGTTCTCGGCGACCTATCCGGAAGGCATCGCCCAGCTGGCCAGGCAGTTTTTGCGTCAGCCCAGGGAGGTCAAACTCCTCGAGCAGCATGAAGAAACGAAGATTCGCCAGCGCTTCTACGAGGTCAAGCATGAAGAGCGCCTCGACGCTGTCGTCCGCCTGCTCAAGCATTACCGGCCGGTCAGCACGCTGGCTTTCTGCAACACCAAGCAGCAGTGCCGCGATCTGGTCAACGTCCTGCGTCATGCCGGCATTCATGCGTTGACGCTGAACGGCGATCTGGAGCAGCGTGAGCGCGATCAGGTCCTGATCCAGTTCGCCAACCGCAGTTGTTCGGTGCTCGTGGCGACCGATGTGGCGGCGCGTGGTCTCGATATTGACCAACTCGAAGCGGTCATCAACGTCGATGTGACGCCCGATCCGGAAATCCACATCCATCGCATCGGCCGCACCGGCCGGGGCGACGAGGCGGGCTGGGCGCTGAGTCTGTGCAGTTCCGGCGACCGCCGCCGCGTGGCGACCATCGCCGAGATGATGAAGTGCAAGCTCGACGTGCTCGACCTGAAAACGCTGGAAGTCACCGACGATTCGCCCCTCGTGCCGCCGATGTCGACCCTGCTCATGCTTGGCGGGCGCAAGGACAAGATCCGTCCCGGCGACGTCATGGGCGCGCTGGCCGGTGAGGCCGGCCTGACCCGCGAACAGGTCGGCAAGATCACGGTGACCGACCAAAGCACCTACGTCGCCGTCGCGCGGGCTGTCGCCAAGGAAACGGTGCGCAAGCTGGCGGCCGGCAAGGTCAAGGGCAAGACCGTCAAGGTGCGGATTCTGACCAATTAGGGCGGTTTGGAGTCACGCCTGTCATTGGGCGTGATTTCAGTTTTGCCTTATTTTTCCGGTTGACCGTAGCAAGCGCTTCAACCGGCAATGGCGCCCTTTTCGCGCTCCCATTCAGCAAACCATTCGGTCAGCGGGCGACTCTCGCCCAGCCCGCCCAGGCGCTGATCGATGGTGTCGTGGTTGCCCCAGACCACGTTCGGCAGCGCGCCATCGGCCACCTGTTTTTCGATGTCGTGGCAAAACAGCCCGCGGTCGCGCTGGACGTAGAAGCCGTAGCTGCGGCAGGCCACCGGGCGCCGGGCATAGACCGGGCAGGCGCCGGAGGCGTGGTCGAGCAGCGGGCAGATGACCGGTCGCGCGGCCGATTCGGCCAAAGCAGCGATCTCCCGGCTGATGGCCTGGAGATGATCGGCAGCCAGCCCGGTCAGGCCCTCGCGCAGCAAATCCCACTCGGCGGCAGTCAGTCGCGGCACCTCGGCCAGCCGCTTGCAGCAACTGTCGCAGCCCTTGCCGCAAAGCCAGTCGGCGTTGTTTTCGCGGATGCTCAGGACGCGGGCATCGATGTCGGCATGGAGTTCGGTCAGTTGGCGCATCGGCAGATCAGTCAGGGCGCCCGGTTGGGGCATTTCAATTTTGGCCATTTTTTACCGTCGACCGTAGCATTCACGAATTCACGGCCATAACTTCGGCCGCCCACAATGGCGGGCCGCCGGCGGCCAGATGGCAGAGATAGGCGCGCAGGTCAAATTCCAGCTGGAAGTAATTGGCCTCCATGTGCTGGCACAACTGGTAGAACGCCTTGTCGTGTTGCGCTTCCTTGAGATGCGCAATTTCATGGACGACGATCATGTGCAGGAACTCCGGCGGCATCTCGCGGAAGATGCTGGCGACGTGGATCTCGTGCTTGCTCTTGAGCTTGCCGCCCTGGACGCGGGCGATCCGGCTGTGAATGCCGAGTGCTTTCTGCAGCGTCTGCAACTTGCCGTCGAAGGCCACCTTGCTCGGCTGCGGTGCGTTGCGCAAATGCCTGGCCTTGATTTCCTGAACGTAGTCGTAGAGGGCCTTGTCGGTGCGTACCTCATGCACTTCGGGGTACTTCTGGCGCAGCACCTTGCCGAGCTGATCCCGTTCGATCAGGCGATGCACCGGTTCCGTCAGGTGCGCAGGGTAGCCGGCGAGATAGTTGGGCGTAACGGGTTTGGTCATGGCGCGCCGATTTTACTGGAAGGCGCGGCGCTTTTTGGCCGGGTAAGAGGCAATCAGCGATAAGCTAGCGCCAATTCCCGAAATCGATTCACCCATGCAAAATCCCGTCCTCATCATCGTCATTGCCCAACTGTTCGGCACCTCGCTGTGGTTCTCCGCCAACAGCGCGGCCGACGACCTGGTCCGCACCTGGGGCATCGCGCCGGCCGACATCGGTACGCTGACCAACGCCGTGCAACTCGGCTTCATCCTCGGCACGTTGACCTTTGCCATTTCCGGCCTCGCCGACCGCTTCGCCGCGAGCCGTATCTTCGCCGTTTGCGCCGTGCTCGGCGCCGTCTGCAACGGCGCCTTCGCCTTGCTCGCCGATGGCATGGCCTTGGCCGTGCCGCTACGATTCGCCGTCGGCTTCTGTCTGGCCGGCGTCTACCCGCTGGGCATGAAACTCGTCGTCAGCTGGGTGCCCGAGCGGGCCGGCAACGCGCTGGCCCAACTCGTCGGCATGCTGACCCTGGGCACGGCCCTGCCTCACGGCATCCGGCTGGCCGGGGCAGGATGGTCGTGGCAGGCGACCATTCTTGTTTCGTCCGGCTTGGCACTGCTGGCTGCCGTCATGATTTTCCGCCTCGGCGACGGCCCCCACCTCAAGCGTCGGCACGACGCGCCGCCCCTGCGACTGGGCCGCGTCTTCTACGCGTTTTCCATCCAGGAGTTCCGCGCCTCCGCCCTCGGCTATTTCGGCCACCAGTGGGAGCTCTACGCCTTCTGGACGCTGACCCCGGCGCTCATCATCCTGAGCGGTCTGGCCGAAACGGGTAGTCGCCCGCTTTCCGGGCTGGCCTTCGCCATCATCGGCATCGGCGCCCTCGGTTGCCTGCTCGGCGGCTGGTCGAGCCAGCGCATCGGCAGCGCGCGCGTGGCGGCCATCGCCCTGGCCGGCTCGGCCATCTGCTGCGCCCTGTTTCCGCTGACCGGCGACTGGCCGGCCGCCGCCAAAATTGCCTTGCTGCTCGTCTGGGGCGCCACGGTCGTCGCCGATTCGCCGCATTTTTCGGCGCTCTCGGCCCGCGCCTGTCCGCCGGAAATCGTCGGCAGTGCGCTGGCCTTTCAGAACTCCATCGGCTTCGCCATCACCATGTTCTCCATCCAGCTCGGCACCGCGTGGATCGCCGACTGGGGCATGAGCATCGCCTGGCTGCTCCTGCCCGGGCCGCTGCTCGGCTTGCTCGGCCTTTATCCGCTGTGGCGCCCGGCGCGCTTACCAGGGTAATTCGGCGTTGCCGTCGGTGGCGCTGCGATAGGCGGCAAAACGTTCGGTCAGAAAATCGAGAAACATCCGCACCTTGGCCGAGAGATTCAGGCGTTGCGGGTATAGCGCGTAAATGTCGGCCGGGCTGCCCGACCACTCAGGCAGGACGCGGACCAGCCGGCCGGCGCGCAATTCGGCCGCCGTATCCCACAGCGAACGCAGGAGGATGCCATGGCCGTCGAGCGCCCAGTCGACCGCCACTTCGCCGTGATTGGTACTGAGCTTGCTGCTCACCTTGACGTTGCGGCACTGCTTGCCGGCGCATAGCGTCCACGTCCCGAAGGCGCCACTGCCTTCGCGGATGACGATGCAATCATGGCTGCCCAGATCGCCCGGGTCGAGCGGCTGGCCGCGGCGGGCCAGGTAGGCGGGCGAGGCAAACAGGTAGCGCTGGTTGGAGGCGATCTTGCGAGCGACGACGCGCGCCTCGGGTGGTTCGCCGAAACGGATGGCAATATCGAAGCTCTGGTCGCCCGGCATGACGGCCTGATCGCCAAGGGTTAGCTGGATGTCGACGGCCGGATACTGGCGGACGAAGTCGGACACAGCCGGGGCCAGTTGCCGGCGGCCGAAACCGTAGGTGGCGTGGATGCGCAGCAGGCCGCGCGGTTCGGCCCGGGTGCGGGTCAGCGTCTGTTCCAGTGCCTCGATTTCACCGAGGATGCGGCGGCTTTCGGCCAGGTAAAGCTCGCCCTCAGGCGTCAGGCTCATGCGGCGCGTCGTTCGCGCCAGCAGGCGAACGCCGAGGCGCTGTTCGAGCAGGGCAAGGCGCCGGCTGACCGCCGGGCCGGTCAGCCCAAGCTCGCGGGCCGCCCGGGCCAGGCTGCCCTGCTGGACCAGCAGGCTGAAGAAAGCAAGTTCGGATGACATGCGTTGATTGATAACCAAAATTAACGAATCAAGTTAATTTAGCGACATTTTCACCTTTGTGCAAAGCAGTAACATGGCCCGACATTCTTTTCGAGTCCTGCCATGATCCTCGCCCTGAGCCTTGCCTTGCCCCTCCTGATCGGCGCCGTTCTGGGCCTGGCCGGCGGCATCTTCGGCATCGGCGGCGGCATCATCGCCATCCCGGTGATGACCGGGCTGTTCGGCATGGACCAGAAGCTGGCGCAAGGCACGGCGCTGGTCATGATGGTGCCGAACCTGAGCATTGCCCTATGGCGTTACTGCCAGCGCCAGCCGTTGCCGAAACTGCGCACTGCCCTGCTGGTGCTCTGCGCGGTGACGGCGACGGCCTTTACAGCGCATTACGCGAGCAGCCTGGCCTCCAGCCAATTGCGCCGCTTTTTCGGCATCTTTCTGCTCTGGCTGGCCATCCACAGCCTGTGGTCCTTGCGTGCTGGGCGCTCGCACTGGTCGTTCGCATTACCGGAACGGCTGATTCCGCTGGTCGGCCTGATCGGCGGCACCTGTCAGGGCCTGATCAGCATCGGTGGCGGCATGATCACGCCGCCCATTCTCGTTACCGTCTTCCGCCAGACGCAGGCCATGGCCCAGGGCTTCGCCATCGCTCTGGTCATGCCCAGCTCCATCGTTGCCTTGCTGACCTTTTCGAACGCCGGGCTGGTCGACTGGAAGATGGGTGCCTTGTTCGCACTGGGCGGGGCGCTGACCGTATCGTTCGGTGTCCGCATTGCCCATCGCCTGCCCGAGCGCCGTCTGCGTGTCGCCTTCGCGCTGATGCTGCTCGCCACCGCATTGTGGATGGTCTGCCTCGGCTAGGTTTTGGCACAATGGCGGAATTGTCTGAACGCGACCGCCAATGAACCCCGAAGACCTGCTCCTCCTCGTCACCCGCAGCATGCCCTTCGGCAAGCACAAAGGCACGCTGATCGCCGACCTGCCCGGCAACTACCTCAACTGGTTCGCCCGCGAAGGCTTCCCGCCCGGCGAAATCGGCCGTCTGCTGGCGCTCATGCAGGAAATCGATCACAACGGCCTGTCGGATTTGCTGAAACCCTTGCGCCGGCCTTAGTGCCCGCCGTTCTGCGAAGGCCGGAGGGAGGTTTTAACTACCCAGCCGCCGGTAACTCGCGCATGGCGGCCAGTTTGACGTAGAGCGTGCTGCGCGAAATGCCCAGGTTCCGTGCCGCCATTGACAGGTTGCCGTGGCTGTTGGCCACGGCGGCATTGATTGCGGCCCGCTCCATTTCTGCCAGACGGCCGGCTGCCATGGCCGGTGTCAGCTCCCCGCGCGCCAACACCGCATCAACCGCCGCACCGGCAATGTGCGGCGGGAGCAGGCTGCCATCGATACGATTGCCATCGCTTAGCGCGAACATGGCTTCGAAGACATTCTGCAATTCGCGGATATTTCCTGGCCAGCGATAGCGCAGCAGATGGTGCAGGACTTCCGGGTCCAGGCTCTTCGGCGGGCAGCCATATTTGCGGGCCAGGCGCTGGTTGAGATAGCCGATGATCGCTTCGGTATCCTCCGGGCGCTCGCGTAAGGGCGGCAGGTGCAGGCTGACGACGCAGAGCCGGTGGAACAGGTCTTCACGGAAACGGCCGGTGCTGGAATCCGTTTGCAGGTCTCGATTGGTCGCGGCAATGATGCGCACCGCCACTTTGCGTTCCTTGGTGTCGCCCAGCCGGACGACCACCCCATCCTGCAGCACACGCAAGAGATGAGGCTGCATGTCGAGCGGCATTTCGCCGATTTCATCGAGGAAAAGGGTGCCGCCGTCAGCCTGTTCGAACTTGCCGGGCAGGCCGCCGCGGCGAGCGCCGGTAAAGGCGCCCTCGCTGTAACCGAACAATTCGCTGGCCAGCAGCTCGCGGGTCAGGGCGCCGCAATTGACGGCGATGAACGGCCCTTCCGGCTTGCTGCTCGCCTGGTGGATGGCGCGGGCAAAAATCTCCTTGCCGGCGCCGGTTTCCCCGAGCAGCAAGACGGGCAGATCAAGCGGTGCGATTCTTCTGGCCCGGGCTTTTGCTGTCGCAATGGCCTGACTGGTGCCGATGATCTCGGCAAAGACTTCGTCAGTCGCTTTGCTCGTCGGGGAGGGGATGCTGACTGCTTGGCGAGCTGGTGCGCCAATGGGGATGACCAGCAAGGTGCCGAGGTCGCCATCGCGGGAACGAACCGGATGCAGCCACTCCGGGCGCAGCCACAGTGGCGTCTGGCGGATGCGCTCATCGGGATGGACGGCGAAATCGAGGGCCGGTAGCTGGCTGCCGGCCTCGAAAGGCAGGCGAACGCCATACATCTCGCGGGCCTGTTGCATGCTGCCGCTGGTTTTGACGATGCGGCCGCGCTGATCGAACAGCACGACACAATCGTTGCCATAGCGGCTGAAACCATCCATGGCGTGCTCGAGCAGGCGACCGTGCAATTCGGCATCACGCCGGGCCAGGATGCCTTCGATCTGCTTGGCGGCTGAAATGACCAGGCCCAGTGTATGACCATGGAAGGTTTCCTTGACGCCGGAAACGTCGACGACACCGAGCAGGTTCCTGCCCAGCGGGTCGAGGATGGGGGCTGCGGCGCAGGTCCAGTGCTTGACGTCGATGCAGTAGTGCTCGCTGGCGTAGATCTGCACCGGCTGGTGCGTGGCAATGGTCGTGCCGATGGCATTGGTGCCGATCAGATCCTCGCTCCAGCAACCGCCGGGGGCCAGGTTGATTTGCTCCCCCGCATCGCGGGCGCGGGTTTCGCCATTGAGGTCGAGAATGGTCCCACTCGGGTCGCTGAGCATGATCAGCGTGCCTGACTCGCGCAGGATCTCGCGCAAGGTGTCGAGCACCGGCTTGGCAGCCTCGTAAAGATCATGGGAGCGCGCCCTCAATTGATGAATCTTGTCACCATCGGTCGTCGGGGCGCTGCCGATGGCTGGATCAACTGACTCCGAACGGCTGCGCCGCCAGGAGTCGAGAACCACATTGCGCACGCCGACCCCGGGCAGTGGCCGGTTCTCGAGGAATCGTTCCCAGGAACTGGCAACGGCCGACTCGTCGCCGATTCGCGGAATAAGAAGATTGCTGTTGGGGGTCACATCAGGCTCGTGGTGCGCTCCGGAATATTCACGGTAAAGAAATAAATTAACGTAATCGTAACCGTAGCCGACGCAGGTATTCAAGTCAATAAAGTCGTTGTATATCAATGGCTTGTGCGGCGCAACAAATTGCTCGAGAAGTGTCCGGAATCCGGACACTTCGATATTGACGTCGTGATTCAGGACGTTTTTCGCTTTTCCATCGGACAGTTGGTGTTTTCCAGAAGTTTTCGCCAAGTTGATGATTCGTCGACGGAATTCGAGGAGTCGGCGTTTTTTTCGCGGCCTGGCCCGGCCCTTGCCATTAAGTCAGCGTGGGATCACTCACCACGACACACCAATGACAGGAGACAAACATGGAAATCCAGCAGTCAAACGTACAGGTGATGGGAATCGATGCCGGCGGCACGATGACCGATACCTTCTTTGTCCGGGCCGACGGTCGTTTCGTCGTCGGCAAGGCGCAAAGCAATCCCGGCGACGAATCGCTCGCCATCTACAACTCTTCGGTCGACGCGCTCGAACACTGGGGGCGCAAGGTCGACGACGTCTATCCGGAACTGGCGACCTGCGTTTATTCCGGCACGGCCATGCTCAACCGCATCCTGATGCGCAAGGGCCTCGATGTCGGCCTGATCTGCAACAAGGGCTTCGAACAGATCCATTCGATGGGCCGTGCCCTGCAGAGCTACCTGGGCTATGCTCTGGAAGATCGCATCCACCTCAACACCCACCGTTACGACGAGCCGCTGGTGCCGGTTTCCCGCACCCGCGGCGTCACCGAGCGCACCGACGTGCAGGGCAAAATCGTCATTCCGCTGCGCGAGGACGAAGTGCGTCAGATGACCCGCGAACTGGTCGAGGCCGGTTCCCAGGCCATCGTCATCTGCCTGCTGCAGTCCCACAAGAACGAGGCCAGCGAGCAACGGGCGCGCGATCTGGTGCGGGACGAACTGAAAAAGCTCAAGTCGGACATTCCGGTCTTCGCCTCGGTGGATTACTACCCGTCGCGCAAGGAAAGCCACCGGATGAACACCACCATTCTCGAAGCCTACGGTGCCGAACCATCGCGCCAGACGCTGAAGAAAGTGAGTGACCGCTTCAAGAAGCATGGCGCCAGGTTCGACCTGCGCGTCATGGCCACGCACGGCGGCACGATCAGTTGGAAGGCCAAGGAACTGGCACGCACCATCGTCTCCGGGCCGATCGGCGGCGTCATCGGTTCCAAGCTGCTCGGCGAATACCTCGGCGACGAAAACATCGCCTGTTCCGACATCGGCGGCACCAGCTTCGACGTGGCGCTGATCACCAAGGGCAACTTTGCCATCAAGTCCGACCCGGACATGGCGCGTCTGGTCCTCTCGCTGCCGCTGGTCGCCATGGACTCCGTGGGTGCCGGCGCCGGCAGCTTTGTCCGCCTCGATCCGTACAGCAAATCGATCAAGCTCGGTCCGGACAGTGCCGGTTATCGCGTCGGCACCTGCTGGCCGGAAAGCGGGCTGGATACGGTCTCGGTTTCCGACTGCCACGTCGTCCTCGGCTACCTGAACCCCGAGAACTTCCTCGGCGGTGCCATCAAGCTCGACGTCCAGCGCGCCCGCGATCACATCAAGGCGCAGATCGCCGATCCGCTCGGCCTGTCGGTCGAAGATGCGGCGGCCGGCGTCATCGAACTGCTCGACCTGACGCTGTCCGAATACCTGCGGGCCAACATCAGCGCCAAGGGCTACAACCCGGCTGAATTCACCTGCTTCTCGTATGGCGGCGCCGGTCCGGTGCATACCTATGGCTACACCGAAGGCGTCGGCTTCAAGGACGTGGTGGTGCCGGCCTGGGCGGCCGGCTTCTCGGCCTTCGGTTGCGCCTGTGCCGACTTCGAGTACCGCTACGACAAATCGGTCGACCTCGGCGTCGCCCAGTTGGCCAGCGACGAGCAGAAGGCCGCCGCCTGCGCAACTTTGCAGGAAGCCTGGGAAGAACTGGCAAGCAAGGTCATCGACGAGTTCGTCATCAATGGCTACAAGCCGGAAGACGTGCTGCTGATCCCCGGCTACAAGATGCAGTACATGGGGCAGCTCAACGACCTCGAAATCGTCTCGCCGGTGACCAGCGCCGCTACCGCCGATGACTGGCAGCAGATCATCGAGTCCTTCGAGAACACCTATGGCCGCGTTTATGCCAATTCGGCGCGCTCGCCCGAACTGGGGTTCTCGGTTACCGGCGCCATCCTGCGCGGCATGGTCGTCACCCAGAAGCCGGTGCTGCCGGAAGACGCCGATGCCGGACCGACGCCGCCCAAGGAAGCCTGGCTCGGCACCCGTCCGTTCTACCGCCACAAGAAGTGGGTCGAGGCAGCGCTGTGGAAGATGGAGTCGCTGAAGGCCGGCAACCACATCGTCGGCCCGGCCATCATCGAATCCGACGCGACGACCTTTGTCGTGCCCGACTGCTTCGAAACCACGATCGACAAGCATCGCCTGTTCCATCTCAAAGAAGTCAAGTGAGGAGACCCACCATGAATATGATGAGCACAAAAGAAATCGGCATCGGCAACCTGCTGGCCAGCGGCATGACGCTGAAGCAGCACCGCGATGCCATCCTCGAGCGCACCCAGGCGACGGGTTACTACAACGGCCTGGAAAAACTCGAATTCCGCGACAGTGACCCGATCGGCTACGAGAAACTGTTCTCCAAGCTGCGCGGCGGCTTGGTTCATGCCCGGGAAACGGCGAAAAAGATTGCCGCCAGCCCCATCGTCGAGCAGGAAGGCGAACTCTGCTTCACGCTTTACAACGCCGCTGGTGACTGCATCCTGACGTCGACCGGGATCATCATCCACGTCGGAACCATGGGCGCGGCGATCAAGTACATGATCGAGAACAACTGGGAAGCCAACCCGACGATCAACCCCGGCGACATGTTCACGACCAATGATTGCGCCATCGGCAATGTCCACCCCTGCGACATCGCCACGATCGTGCCGATCTTCTGGGCCGGCAAGCTGATCGGCTGGGTGGGCGGCGTTACCCACGTCATCGATACCGGCGCCGTGACGCCGGGTTCGATGTCCACCGGCCAGACCCAGCGTTTCGGCGACGGCTACATGATCACCTGCCGCAAGACCGGGGTGAACGACGAACCGCTGCGCGACTGGCTGCACGAGTCGCAGCGTTCGGTACGCACGCCGAAGTACTGGATTCTCGATGAAAAGACCCGCATCGCCGGCTGCCACATGATTCGCGAACTGGTCGAGGAGGTCATCCAGGCCGATGGTCTCGAAGCCTACGAGAAATTCTCGGCAGAAGTCATAGAGGAAGGTCGCCGTGGCCTGATGAGCCGGATCAAGGCGATGACCCTGCCCGGTAAATATCGCAAGGTTTCCTTCGTCGATGTGCCGTTCAAGCACGAGGACATCCAGGTGTCCAACGCTTTCGCCAAGCTCGACTCGATCATGCACTCGCCGGTCGAAATGACCATCAAGCCGGACGGCAAGTGGCGTCTCGACTTCGAAGGCGCCAGCCGCTGGGGCTGGCATACCTTCAATGCCCACCAGGTGGCTTTCACCTCGGGCATCTGGGTCATGATGTCGCAGACGCTGGTGCCGACCCAGCGCATCAACGACGGCGCCTACTTCGCCACCGAGTTCCACCTGCCCAAGGGCACCTGGTGCAACCCGGACGACCGCCGCACCGGTCACGCCTATGCCTGGCACTTCCTGGTCTCCGGCTGGGCGGCGCTGTGGCGCGGCCTGAGCCAGTCCTACTTCAGCCGCGGCTATCTGGAAGAGGTCAATGCCGGCAACGCCAACACCTCCAACTGGCTGCAGGGCGGCGGTATCAACCAGGACGGCGAGATCCACGCGGTCAACAGCTTCGAAGCCTCGTCGTGCGGCACCGGTGCCTGCGCCGTCAAGGACGGCCTGAACCACGCCGCCGCCATCTGGAACCCGGAAGGCGACATGGGCGACATCGAAATCTGGGAAATGGCCGAGCCGCTGCTCTACCTGGGGCGCAACGTCAAATCGAACTCCGGCGGCTACGGCAAGTACCGTGGCGGCTGTGGTTTCGAAACACTGCGCATGGTCTGGAACGCCCAGGACTGGACGATGTTCTTCATGGGCAACGGCTACATGAACAGCGACTGGGGCATGATGGGCGGCTACCCGTCGGCCACCGGCTACCGTTTTGAAGCGCACAACACCGGCCTCGAGGAACGCATCGCCATCGGCGACTCGCTGCCGCTGGGCGGCGACATCGATCCGGGTGCGCCCGACTACGAGCGCCACCTCGATGCGACGGCTGTGGTCAAGCGCGACAAGCAGTGCATGACGACTGAGGACTGCTATGAAAACCATGACCTCTACCTGAACTACCTGCGGGGCGGCCCGGGCTTCGGCGATCCGATCGATCGTGAAGTCAGTGCCATCGAGAACGACCTTAACCAGAAGTTCCTGCTGCCGGAATTCGCGCAGAAGGTCTATGGCGCGGTGTTCACCCAGGATGCCAAGGGCGTGTTCAGCATCGATGCCGACCTGACCAAGCAGCGCCGCACCGAAATCCGCAAGGAACGCCTGGCCCGTGCCCTGCCGACCCGCGAGTGGATGAAGGAAGAGCGCGAACGCATCATCAACAAGCATGCGGCGGTACAGGTTCAGCACATGTTCGCCACCAGCTTCGGACTGTCCGAAAAGTTCACCAGGGAGTTCAAGGATTTCTGGAACCTGCCGGCCGACTGGGAATTGCTCGAAGACGAACTGGGCGTACCGACCTACGGCGCCAAGCACCGCATGGATCTCTCGCTGATGCCCGACGTGACAACCGTCGTCCAGGTCGAAGAGTAAGCCGAGCAAGTCACTAATTGAATCAAGGAGACAAAAATGTCATATACCAATGAACAGGTTTCACATCTGGTCGAAGGCTCGCTGGACTGGGAAACGACCTTCCGCATGCTGTCGATGCCCAAGGACAACAGCCGCTTCGAACAGTACCTCGCGGCGTTGCAGGCCAAGGTCGGCTTCAAGGATCGCATCGTTCTGCCGCTGGCGCCGCACATGTACATCGTGCAGTCGGCCAAGACCAAGCAGTGGATCATCAAGTGCGACTGCGGCCACGAGTTCTGCGATTACAAGGAGAACTGGAAGCTGCATGCCTCGATCTACGTGCGCGACACCGAAGAGGCGATGACCGAGGTCTACCCCAAGCTCATGGCGCCGGATACCCAGTGGCAGGTCTACCGCGAGTACTACTGCCCGAGTTGCGGCACGCTGCACGACGTCGAGGCGCCGACCCCGTGGTACCCGGTGATCCACGACTTCGAGCCGGACATCGAGGCCTTCTACAAGGAATGGGTGCATCTGCCGGTACCGGAGCGGGTTGATTAAGCGTCCGAAACACGTCGCGACCGTTCCCCCTCCCCTTCAAGGGGAGGGATGGGGTGGGGATGGGGTTGAACAACGCAGCACTACAACCCATCCCCCTCCCAGCCTCCCCCTTGAAGGGGGAGGAGAACCGTTCCGAACCACTGCGAGCAATTCACTGAGAGACTGCCTAGAAATGAACAAGGTTTATGCAACGAGCGAGGCCGCACTCGACGGCCTGCTTTTCGACGGCATGACCGTCGCCGCCGGCGGCTTCGGCCTGTGCGGCATTCCGGAGAATTTGATCGACGGCCTGCTGCGCGCCGGCACGAGCGATCTGACCATCGTCGGCAACAATGCCGGCGTCGACGATTTCGGCATGGGGCCCTTGCTCAAGACGCGGCAGGTCAGGAAGGTCGTCGCGTCGTACGTCGGCGAGAACAAGGAATTCGAGCGCCAGGTGCTGGCCGGTGAGCTTGAACTCGAACTGGTGCCGCAGGGCACCCTGGCTGAACGTCTGCGTGCTGGTGGCGCCGGCATCCCGGGCTTCTACACGCGGACTGCCTTTGGCACCCGATTGGCCGAAGGCAAGGAAACCCGCCAGTTCGACGACCGGGAATACGTGCTGGAACCGGCCATCCGGGCCGATGTCGCCATCGTCAAGGCGTGGAAGGGCGACCATGCCGGCAACCTGGTTTTCCGCAAGACGGCGCGCAATTTCAACCCGATGATCGCCACCTGCGGCCGGGTCACCGTGGCCGAAGTCGAGGAACTGGTCGCGCCGGGCGAACTTGATCCGGACCAGATCCACACGCCGGGTATTTACGTGGACCGCATCATCCAGGGCGCCGGCTATCAGAAGCGTATCGAGTTCCGCACCACGGCCGGTGGTGCGACGCCGGGCAAGCAGGATCCGCTGCGCGAACGGATGGCCCGGCGGGCGGCGCAGGAATTGCGCAGCGGCTATTACGTCAATCTCGGCATCGGCATCCCGACGCTGGTCGCCAATTACATTCCCACCGGCATGCACGTCACGCTGCAGTCGGAAAACGGCCTGCTCGGAATTGGGCCATTTCCAACGGTCGACCGTATCGATGCCGACCTGATCAACGCCGGCAAGCAGACCATCACGAGTATTCCCGGCAGCAGTTTCTTCTCCAGCGCCGACTCCTTCGCGATGATTCGCGGTGGCCACATCGACCTGTCCATCCTCGGCGGTCTGGAGGTCTCGGAGAACGGTGACCTGGCCAACTGGATGGTGCCCGGCAAGATGGTCAAGGGGCCGGGCGGGGCGATGGACCTGGTGTCGGGCGTCGGGCGCGTCATCGTCCTGATGGAGCACACGGCAAAGGACGGTACGCCGAAGATTCTGCCGAACTGCAGCCTGCCGCTGACCGGCAAGGGCGTGGTGGACATGATCATCACTGACCTGTGCGTGTTCACCGTCAATGCGGGCGGCGGCCTGATCCTGAGCGAACTGCACCCCGGCGTTTCGGTGGAAGAGGTCAGGGCGAAAACAGCTTGCCGCTTCTCCGTGTCGCCGGGCCTCAGCGCGCGCCATGCCGCGGAACTCGCTGCCGTCTCGTGAAAGCCGATGCGGCCACGGCGGGCGGTGGCCTGCCGTGGCTTGGCAATTCGCGTGAAACCATAGAACTGGTCGGCAAGCTGTGGGATATTGAGCGCCGCCATCTACTCGGGAAACTGTCCCGGGCCGAGTACCGGCACGCCGTCGTGGCGCTGCGCGGCGATCCGGCAAGAGGGCGCCCGCCAACCGCCAACTCAAGGAGAAAGATCGATGACTGATGCCTATATCGAAGGGCTTGAAGTGCGCCGACAGGTCATGGGCGACGAGTTCGTCGACAAGGCTTTTGCCAACGCCACGGAATTCACCCGCCCCTTGCAGGATTTCATTACCGCCAACGCCTGGGGTTCCGTCTGGCGCCGCGGCGGCATCGACCTGAAAACCCGCAGCCTGATCACCATCGCCATGCTGACGGCCCTGGGCCGGCAACACGAACTGCGCGGGCATCTCCGCGGCGCGCTCAACAACGGCGCGTCCGCCGCGGAAATTCAGGAAATCCTCCTGCACGCCGCCGTCTATTGCGGCGTGCCACTGGCCGCCGATGCCTTCCGGACGGCCGAACCCATCCTTGCCGAGCAGGCGTTGACCAGCCCCTGATCAGAGTGTGGTCGCTTTCCAGGACGGAAAGCGACCGTAAAAGCGACGGCTGATCAAGCGTCATGCTGATTTTTGCAATCCCACGGTCAACCGGAAATTTTGCCCAAAAATGAAATGCCGGTTGCCAGGCAACCAACTTAACCGGTGCGCCCGCGAAGGCTTCACGCCCGGCGACATCGGCCGCCTGCTGGCGCTCGTGCCTTTCAGGAAGACTCCTGAAAGCGGTCGTTGGTGTGAATGGCTGTCATCGCAAAACCTGGTCAAAGACCAGGCAGGTAGTACTTGCGTGGGCATAGAGTTTGCCATCCGGTCCGACAAGCCGGGCTTCCGCGGTCGCCACCTGGCGGCCGCCGTGGACCAGGCGGCCTTCCGCCCGCACCAGCGGCACTGCGTCGGTGAGGGCGCGGACGAGGTTGAGCTTCATTTCCAGGGTGGTGTAAGCCTTGCCAGCCGGCAGTGTCGTATGCACGGCGCAGCCCATGGCGCTGTCGAGCAGGGTCGCGAACCAGCCACCATGCACCGTGCCCATCGGGTTGTAATGGCTGACGCCCGGGCGTCCCTGGAACACCGCGAATCCGGACTCGACGCGCAGCAGGGTGAAGTCGAGCGTGGCCGCCATGGGTGGGGGAGGGATCTCGCCGGCGAGCAGCGCCTGGAATATCTCCAGTCCGCTGCGCCCGGCGATTTGGGCCGGCGTGGCCAAGCCGGGACCTGTACGGAGCCGCGCACGCACGGCGGCTTCCTCGGCCCGCCAGCGGGCAAGCGTGTTTTCGGTATTCATCGCATCGGTTGGTGCTGTCATGGGGTAACTCCTCGCTGCAGGTTTCTTGGTGAGCGCTTGACCGGCACGCTCATCCGTTCATCGCGTGCGACAAAAATGCCTGGTGCAGCCAGCGTGGTGTCGCCCACGTCAGGATCACGAGTGCCTTGTTGGCCCAGCCCGGTACCACGCTGATGCGCCCGGCCCGCAAGGCACGAATACCGGTGCGTACGACGGGGGCCGGCTGCATCATCAACAGCTTTAACGCGGGCGTCAGCTTCTGCTGCGCTGTAGCGGAAAATCCGGTCTCCGAGATGCCGGGGCACAGCGTCGTCACGGTGACGCCATCGCGCTTGAGTTCGCGATGCAGGGCTTCACCCAGACGCAACACGTAGGCCTTGGCGGCGGCATAGACGGCGAAATTTTGCACGCCCTGATAGGCCAGCAGACTGGCCACCAACAGGATTTGCCCGCGTCGGCGCGCCCGCATGTCCCGGACAAAGACATGGGTGACCGCGGTCAGGCTTGCCACATCCAGCTGCACCATGGCCTGCGTCGCGTCCAGTGAGCTATCGACGAACGGGCCCTGCAGCCCATGGCCGGCGTTGTTGATCAGGATGTCGATGGCAATGCCACGCTCGCGGAGGCGCCGATGCAGCTGGACGACCGCCTCAAGGTCCGAGAGATCGACCTGCTCCACGACGACCTCGATACGGTACTGCCGGCGTAGTGTCTCGGCGAGTGCTTGCAGCCGGTCCAGCCGGCGTGCGACGAGGACCAGCGAGTGTCCCTGTTCGGCATATTGGCGGGCGAATTCCTCGCCGAAGCCGCTCGAGGCGCCGGTGATGAGCACCCATGATTTGTTCGTTGTGGTCATTTTGCGTTCCCGTCGTTGGTGGTGGAAAGATTGCCGGCAAGGCGCTGGCTGTTGGCATCACGGGCATCCCATCCGCCTCCCAGGGCGCGGAAGGAGGCAATGGCGGCGCGGGCAGCTTCCGTTTGCGCCTGCGCCTTCGCGTCGCGTGCCTGGAGCAGGTTGCCGTCGGCATCGAGTACCTCGATCAGGCTGACGATACCGCTCTGATAGGCGGCGAACGAGTTCTCGCGCGCCTTGGCGAGCGACGATTCACCCCGCGTCAGGATGCCGACCTGGGCCTCGCGTTTGACCAGGGCGGAGAAGGCGTTCTCGACATCCTCGGTCGCCCGCAATACGGCCAGCCGGTAGGCGGCCAGGGCTTCCGCCTCCTGGCCATGGGCGGCGGCGATCTGGGCATCGACGCGGCCGAAATCGAACAGTCGCCAGCGCAGCCCGAGGACGCCCTGGGCCTGGCTGGCAGCGCCGGTGAACAGGTTGCCGCTGGCGATCGCGGTCGCGCTGCCGAGCAGGGCGCCGAGCGAGAACCTCGGGTAGTACTCGGCGGCCGCCACGCCGATGCGCGCATTGGCCGCGGCCAGGCGCCGTTCGGCGGCAATCAGGTCGGGCCGGCGGCGCAGCATCTCTGCCGGGGTGCCGGTCTCGGCCAGCGCCGGCGCGGCCGGGATCGGCTTCACCGGCGCCAGTTCGGCGCGGTGGGTTCCCGGCTGCGTGCCGAGCAACACGTCGAGCGCGTTCATCGCCGAATCGAGGCCGGCTTCGAGGCCGGGAATCTGCGCCTCGGCCTGGGTCAGCGAACCCTCGGCCTGGTTCTTCTGGAGTTCGGCGGCGACCCCCTTCTCGACCTGGAGCCGGATCATGGCGAGCAGGCGGCGGCGGGTCTCGACCTGCTGTTGGGCAATCGCGATGCGCGCCTGCAGTCCGCGGATTGTGACGTATACGTCTGCGGTCTGAGCGGCGATGGCCAGCCGTGTCGCCACGGCGCCGGCTTCGGAGGCCGCGTATTCGGTACGGGCGGCCTCCCGCCCGCGGCGCAGGCCGCCGAACACGTCGATTTCCCAACTCGCCCCGAGATTGGCCTCGTAAGCGCTGCCCCAGCGGTCGAAGCCGGGCGTGGCGTTGAGTACCTGCCCGAGCGGGGTCTCGACCGACTGGTAGCCTCGCCCGGCGCTGGCACTCACGTTGCCCGCGGGCAGCAAGGCCGCATCGGCGTAGCGCAATGCCGCCCGCGATTGGGCGACGCGCGCCGCCGCTTGCGCGATGTCCAGATTCTGTTCGAGGGCCAGCGAGACATAGTGGGCGAGCAAGGTATCGTCGAAGGCGGACCACCAGCGCTGGAGTTCCGCCTTGCCTTCTGCCGGCCGTTGGTCGACGCCCTGCTGCCCGAGAAAGGTGGCGGTCAGCGCAACTGAGGGCGAACGGTAGTCGGGGCCGACAGCGCAGCCCGACAAAACGCCAACGGTCAGAAGAAGGGCGAGAGAGCGGGGATGGGCTAACATGGGAATCCTTCGAAAAGTTAAATCGCGGTAGTGACTATAATCCAAAAGCGTCACTGGTTGTCAAGCTGTAAAATACGAGGTATTGTTTTTCCATGAGTGAAATCGAGTCTTCCATTCCCCAGATGCGCGGCCCTGCCGACCACAACGTCAGAGACCAGATCGTCGAGGCGGCTGAAGCGCACTTCAGCCATTACGGCTACGAGAAGACCACGGTCTCCGACTTGGCCAAGGCGATCGGCTTTTCCAAGGCCTATATCTACAAATTCTTCGATTCCAAGCAGGCGATCGGCGAGGCCATCTGCAGCAAGACCCTGAGTGCCATCGTCGCGGCGGTCGAAGAAGCCGTGGCCGGCGCGGCCACGCCCTCGGAAAAATTCCGCAGAATGTTCAAGACCCTGGCGTCGACCGGCGTCAGCCTGTTCTTCAACGATCGCAAGCTGTATGACATCGCCGCGTATTCTGCCGGCGAGGGGTGGCCATCCGCCCAGGCCTACTGTGAGCGTATCCGGCAGATACTGACGGAGGTGGTTCGCGAAGGGCGGGAGAGCGGCGAGTTCGAGCGCAAGACCCCGCTGGACGAGACGGTACATGTGATCGATCTAGTCATGCAGCCCTATGTCAATCCGCTGCTGCTCCAGTACAACCTCGATGTCGCCGAGGAGGCGCCGGTACAACTGGCCAACCTGGTGCTGCGCAGCCTGGCACCCTAGCCGGGGCAGCTGCCACAACAGTGACTATTGACAACAATGGTCACTCGGTAGAGGATGGAGGCCTTCGCATTCACGGAGGTCGCCATGCTTCAGCACCGCAATATTCCCTTCCTCGCCGTCGCCGGCCTGCTGCCCCTGATCCTTGCAGCGTGTGGCGACGCCACTTCTTCAATCGATCCACGGACCCAGGCGCCACTTGTGCGGGTCGCGCCGGTGGCAACCGCCGCCCATGCCGAGCGTTCGTTCAGCGGCGTCGTTGCGGCGCGGGTGCAAAGCGACCTGGGTTTTCGCGTTCCCGGCAAGATACTGGCGCGCCTGATCGATGCCGGGCAGGCCGTCAAGCGCGGCCAGGCGCTGATGCGCATCGACCCCACCGACCTGAAACTCGCCACGCGTGCCCACGACGAGGCCGTTGCCGCTGCCACGGCGCGCGCGCGGCAGACCGCGGAGGATGAGGCGCGCTACCGCGATCTCGTCGCGGCCGGGGCGGTGTCGGCCTCCGCCTACGACAAGATCAAGGCGGCCGCCGATTCCGCGCGAGCCGAACTCAAGGCGGCCCAGGCCCAGGCCGACGTGGCCCGCAACGAAACGGGCTACGCCGTCCTGCTCGCCGACGCGGACGGTGTCGTGGTCGATACCCTGGCCGAGCCGGGGCAGGTGGTCGGTGCCGGCCAGGTCGTCGTTCGCGTGGCGCACGCCGGGCGCCGCGAAGCGCTCATTGCGCTCCCCGAAAGCCTGCGTCCGGCAATCGGCTCGGCGGGACGCGCCACCTTGTATGGCAGCGGCCTGACCGGCGCCGCGAAACTGCGCCAGTTGTCCGATGCCGCCAACCCCCAGACCCGCACCTTCGAGGCACGCTACGTCCTGGAGGGCCACCTGGCCGAGGCGCCGCTCGGCTCGACCGTCGCCATCGAAATTCCGAATGGCCGATCCGCCCCGACGCTGGAGGTGCCGATCGGCGCGCTCTTCGACCAGGGCAAGGGGCCAGGCGTCTGGCTGGTCAAAGGACAGCAGGACCAAGGGCCGCAGGTTACCTGGCGCGCCGTGCAGGTGGCTGGCCTCAGCGGCGAATCCGCGGCGATTGCCGGCGGCCTGGCGGCGGGCGATCGTGTCGTCGTGCTCGGCGCCCATCTGCTGCACGAAGGTGAGCCGGTTCGCCTGGCTGGCGGCGAAGCCGCGCCAAGCGTGGCGGCGGCCGGCGGGGCACAGAAATGAGCGCCTTCAATCTCTCCGCCCTCGCCGTCCGCGAGCGCTCGGTCACCCTGTTTCTGATGCTGGCGATCTTCGTCGCCGGCGTCGTCGCCTTCCTGACCCTGGGCCGCGCCGAGGACCCCGCCTTTACGATCAAGCAGATGACCGTGATCACCGCCTGGCCCGGCGCCACGGCGAAGGAAATGGAAGAACTGGTCGCCGAACCGCTGGAAAAGCGCATGCAGGAACTGCGCTGGTATGACCGGACCGAAACCTTTACGCGACCGGGGCTGGCCTTCACCACGGTGTACCTGCTCGACAGTGCGCCGCCCGCCGAGGTCCCCGGGCAGTTCTACCAGGCGCGCAAAAAACTCGGCGACGAGGCGCTCAAACTGCCGCGTGGCGTCATCGGCCCGATGGTCAATGACGAATATGCCGACGTGACCTTTGCGCTCTACGCCTTGAAGGCCAAGGGCGAGCCGCATCGGCACCTGGTGCGCGACGCGGAAACCATGCGTCAGCGTCTGCTGCACGTACCCGGTGTCAAGAAGGTCAACATCATCGGCGAGCAGGCCGAACGAATCTTCGTCGAGTTCTCGCATGACCGCCTGGCCACGCTCGGCGTCTCGCCGCGCGACCTCTTCGCGGCGCTGAACGGGCGCAACGTCATGACGCCAGCCGGCTCGATCGAAGCCAAGGGGCCGCAGGTCTTCATCCGTCTGGACGGAGCCATCGACGATCAGGAAGCGATCCGCAACACGCCGGTCGCGGCGCGCGGCCGGACGCTGAAGCTCGGCGACATCGCCGAGGTCAAGCGCGGCTACGAAGACCCGGCCACCTTCCTGATCCGCAACAACGGCGAACCGACCCTGCTGCTCGGCGTCGTCATGCGCGAGGGCTGGAACGGCCTCGATCTTGGCCAGGCGCTGGAGACCGAAGCGGCGGCGATCAACGCCGAAATGCCGCTCGGCATGAGCCTCGCCAAGGTGACGGACCAGTCGGTCAATATCCACTCGGCGGTCGGCGAGTTCATGGTCAAATTCCTGGTCGCCCTTGGCGTGGTCATGCTGGTCGGCTTCCTCAGCATGGGCTGGAGGGCCGGCGTCGTCGTTGCCGCCGCGGTGCCGCTGACCCTGGCCGTGGTTTTCATCATCATGGCGGCGACCGGCAAGAATTTCGACCGCATCACGCTGGGTTCTCTGATCCTGGCGCTCGGGCTGCTGGTCGACGACGCGATCATCGCCATCGAGATGATGGTCGTGAAGATGGAGGAAGGCTACGACCGCATCCGTGCCGCGGCCTATGCCTGGAGCCACACCGCCGCGCCGATGCTGGCCGGCACGCTGGTCACGGCAATCGGCTTCATGCCGAACGGTTTCGCCAAATCGACCGCCGGCGAGTACACCAGCAACATGTTCTGGATTGTCGGCATTGCCTTGATTGCCTCGTGGATCGTCGCCGTTGTGTTCACGCCCTACCTCGGGGTCAAGCTGCTGCCCAACTTCGAGAAGCACGCGGGCGGGCACGGGGCCATTTATGCCACGCCGAACTACGAGCGCTTCCGCCGGCTGCTGGGCGGGGTGATCCGGCGCAAGTGGCTGGTCGCGGCGGGCGTGATCGGCGCCTTCGTGGTCGCCATCCTCGGCATGGGCGTGGTCAACAAGCAGTTCTTCCCGACCTCCGACCGGCCGGAAGTGCTGGTCGAGGTGCAGATGCCCTATGGCACCGCTATCGGGCAAACCAGCGCCGCGACGGCTAAGGTCGAAGCCTGGCTGGCACAGCAGACGGAAGCCAGGGTCGTCACGGCCTACATCGGCCAGGGCGCGCCGCGCTTCTTCCTGGCGATGTCCCCTGAGTTGCCTGATCCGTCGTTTGCCAAGATCGTCGTCCTGACAGGCGATGACCAGGAACGGGAAGCCCTCAAGTTCCGGCTGCGTCAGGCGGTGGCCGATGGCCTGGCGCCCGAGGCGCGGGTGCGCGTGACCCAGATCGTGTTCGGCCCCCCGTCGCCCTTCCCGGTGGCCTTCCGCGTCATGGGGCCGGACCCGGACAAGCTGCGCGACATCGCGGGCGAGGTGCGTGGCGTCATGCAGGCCAATCTCCGGATGCGGACGGTCAATACCGACTGGGGCGAGCGCGTGCCGACGCTGCATTTCTCGCTCGACCAGGATCGCCTGCAGGGCATCGGCCTGACGTCTACCGACGTCGCCCAGCAGCTGCAGTTCCTGCTGAGCGGCATCCCGATTACCGAGGTGCGCGAAGACATCCGTTCGGTGCAGGTCACGGCCAGATCGGGCGGCAACACGCGGCTCGATCCGGGCAGAATTGCCGACTTCACCCTGGTCGGCGCGGCCGGTCAAAAGATTCCGCTGTCGCAGGTCGGCAAGGTGGAGGTGCGCATGGAAGACCCCATCCTGCGCCGCCGTGATCGCACGCCGACCATCACCGTGCGCGGCGACATCGCCGAGGGCTTGCAGCCCCCCGACGTGTCCAGCGCAGTGTGGCAGGATCTTCAGCCCATCGTCGCCCGCCTGCCGGCCGGCTACCGGATCGAAATGGCCGGCTCCATCGAGGAATCCGGCAAGGCCAACCGCGCCCTGGCGCCGCTGTTCCCGATCATGATCGCCCTGACCCTGATCACCATCATCTTCCAGGTCCGCTCGATCGCCGCGATGCTGATGGTGTTCGCCACCGCGCCGCTCGGCCTGATCGGCGTCGTGCCCACCCTGCTGGTGTTTCAGCAGCCATTCGGCATCAACGCGCTGGTCGGTCTGATCGCGCTGTCCGGCATCCTGATGCGCAACACGCTGATCCTGATCGGCCAGATCCGCAGCAACGCAGCGGATGGACTGGCGCCCTTCGACGCCGTGGTCGAGGCCACCGTGCAGCGCGCCCGGCCGGTCATCCTGACCGCGCTCGCCGCCATGCTGGCCTTCATCCCGCTGACCCAGTCGGTATTCTGGGGAACACTGGCCTATACGCTGATCGGCGGCACCTTCGCCGGGACGGTGCTGACCCTGGTCTTCCTGCCGGCCTTGTACGCGATCTGGTTCAAGATCAGGCCGATGGCGGGGGACGGGGAGGCGCTTCCGGCGGCGCAGCCGGAGCCGGTCGCGGGCTAGCGCAAAAAATCGGTGCGCCGGCTCCGTTGCGGATCGCCGGCGTACTGCCACGATTACTACGCTCCACGGTAGGCCCAAGTAGATGGATCAGCGCTTTGCCGCACTCAGTTCGCGGCGCTTCGGCTTTCGACGTCTGTTTTTAGCCGAGCCGAACGGTCCTTTGGGTCACCGATCAGAGGATGCATCGCATCTGAATACGCCCCAACAAAAAGGAACCCGAGCGGTTCCTTTTTGTTGGGCAGCTATCCCGTTGATTGTCCCAATCCCACGGTCAACCGGAATTTTTGCCCAAAAATGAAATACCGGTTGCCCGGCATTCCGCAGTTTTATTTCACGCCGAACTGCTCGCGCAGGCAGGCCTTGTGTTCCGGGCCGAGTTTGTCCTGGCAGGCGGCGCGGGCTTTTTGGTGTTGCTCGCAGCGGGCCTGATTCGGGGTTTTGCTGCAGTCGACTGGCGGCATTTTCTGTTGCACGCACTGGCGGAAGGCGGGGCCGGTCTGGCCCTGGCAGGCCTTGTAGGCCATCTTGCGTGCTGCGCATTGCTGCGGGTTGGCGGCCTGGGCGCAGTCGAAATTCTGTCGCTGTTCCTGCATGCATTGCCGGCGTTGCGGGCCGGCGGTGTTCTTGCAGGCTTCCCGGGCCTGGGTGCGGGCTTCGCGCTGGGCGGTGCAGGCGGCGGGATTTGGCGCCAGGCTGCAGTCACGCGGGGCACGGGCCCGTGGGCCGCTGCCTTGCATCATCCCGGCGCCGCCGCCGGGGCCCATGCCATTCATGCCGCCGCTCATGCCTCCCGGGCCGGGAGCGGGCTGGGCGCTGGCCGGCAGGCAGATCAGGGAGGCCAGCAGGGCACTGGCGATCATCATCAGGCGGGTTTTCATTTTTTGCTCCTTGCGAGTGGGTACGACTTCATTCTAGGAGCATGAAATTGCGGGTTCCCGGCAAGTTGTAAAGGTGTGCAAACAGAACGCTGTCTGCTTACAAATGGTTACCGGCTGCGTGCTATATTGCCGCGCATGAACGACAAGAATATCGGCGAACATCGCCTGGCACTGAGCGAAGTGCTCGACTGGATGGTGGAGGATGGGCTGGTCAGCCAGGAGGCGGCTGATGTGCTCAGGAGCGAGCGTCGTCTGCATGGTGGCAAGACGCATCCATTGATCGTCATCGCCGACCAGAAATGGCGGCAGGCCGGTCCGCCGGTCCGCCTGCTCACGCTGGAGGTGCTGACCGAGTGGCTGGCTGGGCGTACTGGCCTCGATTACCAGCACATCGACCCGCTCAAGATCGATTTCACCGGTGTCGCCGAGGTCATGTCGAGCGCCTATGCGGCACGCTTCGGCATCCTGCCGGTGCAGGTGACGACGCGCGAGATCGTCATCGCGACGGCCGAGCCGTATGTCCGCGAATGGGTCGAGGAGCTGCAGCAAATCCTGCGCAAGCAGATTCGCCGGGTGATGGCCAACCCGGAGGACATCAGCCGTTACCTCGTCGAGTTCTTCAACCTTGCCAAGTCGGTCAAGAAGGCGGCGGCCAAGGGCGAGGTGACGGCCGGTTTGTCGAGCTTCGAGCAACTGGTCGAACTGGGCAAGGTTAACAAGCAGTTCGACGCCAACGACCAGCACATCGTGCATATCGTGGACTGGCTGTGGCAGTACGCCTTCGACCAGCGTGCTTCGGACATTCACATCGAGCCGCGGCGCAATCTCGGCATCGTCCGCTTCCGCATCGACGGCGTGCTGCATCAGGTTTACCAGATTCCGATGGCGGTCATGAACGCCATGACCAGCCGCATCAAGTTGCTCGGGCGCATGGATGTCATCGAGAAACGCCGGCCGCAGGACGGCCGGATCAAGACGCGGACGCCGGCTGGGCAGGAGGTCGAGCTGCGTTTGTCGACCTTGCCGACGGCCTTCGGCGAAAAGCTCGTCATGCGGATTTTCGACCCGGAAGTGCTGGTCCGCGATTTCCGCTCGCTGGGCTTTTCGGACGAAGACCAGGCGCGCTGGAAGCAGATGACGGCGACGCCGAACGGCATCATCCTGGTTACCGGCCCGACCGGTTCGGGCAAGACGACGACGCTGTACACGACGCTCAAGCAGTTGGCGACGCCGGAAGTGAACGTGTGCACCATCGAGGACCCGATCGAAATGGTCGAGTCCTCGTTCAACCAGATGCAGGTCAGCCACGCCATCGAACTCGGTTTCGCCGACGGCGTGCGCGCCCTCATGCGGCAGGATCCGGACATCGTCATGATCGGCGAAATCCGCGATCTGGAAACGGCCGAAATGGCCATCCAGGCTGCGTTGACCGGTCACCTCGTGCTGTCGACGCTGCACACCAACGACGCGCCATCGGCGATCACCCGCCTGCTCGATCTTGGCGTGCCGGCCTACCTGATCAATTCGACCCTGCTCGGCGTCATGGCCCAGCGCCTGGTCCGCACCCTGTGCCCGCATTGCAAGAAGGCCGTGCCGATGCGCGAGGACCAGCGTGCTGCCTGGCGCGCGCTGGTCGCCCCGTGGAAGTCGGCCGAGCCGACCCAGATCTGGCAGCCGGTTGGTTGCCTGGAATGCCGGATGACCGGCTATTCAGGCCGCGTCGGCGTCTATGAAATCCTGGTCAATTCCCCGGAAATCCGCCGCATGATCAAGCCGCTCACCGAAATCCCCAAGCTGCGCGAACAGGCCTTCCGCGAAGGCATGCGGCCGCTGCGCATTTCCGGCGCCCTCAAGGTGGCGCAGGGCGTGACCTCGCTCGAAGAAATCATCAAGGTCGTACCGCCATCGGACGAAAGCTAGGTCGGCATTTCAAATTTGGGCGTTTTTTCCGGTTGACCGTAGCAACCTAAATCAGGCTCGCCTTGCGCTTCACCGCGTCGACGTAGGCCATCGCGTCCATCGGCTGGCCCTGGCTCTGGGCGCGCCAGATCGTTTCGCCCAGGCAGTCGAGCAGCACGTGCTCGGCGTCGTGCGGGTCCATGCGGGCACGCAGTTGCTCGAAGGCCAGGCGGATGCCCGGCGGCTGGTCGATGCTGACCTGCTCATGGATGGCGAGGTGCAGCGAAAGGTGGAGGAAGGGGTTCATGGCCCCGCCTTCCGGCGCCCATTCCTTGTCCACGGCGCCTTTCGGATCGCTCAGCAGGGCGTGGTATTCCGGGTGGCGGGCGGCGATGTCGGCGGCGGTGACTTCGGCGCCGACCAGCGGCAGCCGGTCGACGTGCTTTTTCCAGGCATCGCAAAAGAAGAGGCGGACCTGCTCGCGGGAGGGATTAAACATGAGTGCTTTCGAACAATAAGGTGAGTGCAGTGTTGGGGAACAGGCGGTTGCGGCCGGCCAGCGGCGCGATCTGCCCGGTACCGTAGGCGCCGAGCAGCGGCGTCTCGGGGAAGGTGTCGCGGAAGGCGACGAGATCGCGGTCGTCGTTGCCGTAGAACAGCGGGCCGCGGCCGATGCAGGAAAACATCAAGGCGAAATTTGGCTGTTTTTTCGGGTTGACCGTAGCAGTCAGCGCTTCGCGCATCTCCTGCTCGGCGGCGAGCGGCTGGCGGATGGCCCAGGTCACCGTTTCGCCCTCGTCCAGGGTCTCGGCCAGCGTCAGCGAGCCGTCGGCGTTGGCCGAGAGGAGGGCGATACCCGGCGCGTCGGCCTGGCGCAGCGCGGCGATCAAATGCAGCGGCGGGCGTTCGCGCAACTCGGCGGGCAGGGCGCGGCGCAGGCTGTCGACGGCGCTGTGGCCGCCGAGGCGACGCAAATCGTAGCCGGCGCATTGGTCGACGGCCTGTGCTTCGCCGAGCGGGCGCAGGCCCGATGCGCGGAGCAGGCGGGCGTGCACGCCGGGTAGTTGAAACTCGGCGCAGCCGTTGTCCGCCGTCCGGCCATGCGACCAGGCGGCGGTATTGCTGTCGAGCAGGCCGACCCGCGCGGCGCCGTCCTGCCATTCAAAGGGCAGCCTGCCGTGGCTGCTGAAGGAAAGCAGGGGCGATTCGGCCGATACTTCGCTGGTCGGGGTCGAATAGACGAGGGCGGCGGCGGCCGGTTGGTCGAGGCGCCAGCCGCGCTCGGTAAATACGCCGCTGGCCGTGCCGCCGCAGACCGCCAGGCAGCCGGCGGCGCGCGCTGCGGCAAGCACGGCCGGCTGGGGATGGCGGTTGAAATCATGGGTCAGAAACAGGATGACGTTGTCGGCGCGCGCCAGCCCGGCCGCGGCCAGTGCGGCCTGCACCGCCGCCTGGGCCAGTTCCGCTTCCGGCCGTTGGCCGGCAACGAGGGCGCTGCCCGCCGTCATACGCTCTTGCTCCGGTAGCCGCACAGATCGAGCACGATGCAGCGGCCGCAGTCGGGCTTGCGCGCCTTGCAGACGTAGCGGCCGTGCAGGATCAGCCAGTGGTGGGCGTCCTTCTTGAACGCGTCGGGCGTCACCTTGAGCAACTTCTTTTCGACTTCCTCGACCGTCTTGCCCGGCGCCAGCCCGGTGCGGTTGCCGAGGCGGAAGATGTGCGTGTCGACGGCAATGGTCGGCTGGCCGAAGGCGGTGTTGAGCACGACATTGGCCGTCTTGCGGCCGACGCCGGGCAGGGCTTCGAGGGCGGCGCGGTCGTCCGGTACCTCGCCGTCGTGCAGCTCAAGCAGCATGCGGCAGGTGGCGATGACGTTCCTGGCCTTGGTCCGGTAGAGGCCGATGGTCTTGATGTAGTCGGTCAGGCCCTCTTCGCCGAGCGCCAGCATGGCGGACGGGGTCGGCGCTACCGGGTAGAGCCGCGCCGTCGCCTTGTTGACGCCGACGTCGGTGGCCTGCGCCGAGAGGATGACGGCGATCAGTAACTGGAAGGGGGTGGCGTAGTGCAGCTCGGTGGTCGGCGCCGGATTGGCGTCGCGCAGGCGGCTGTAGAACTGCTCGATGTCGGCTTTTTTCACGGTCGGGGGCGCGGGTGGATTGTCAGGCGCGGCGGGATGCGCCTATATTGTCACAAACAATTCTAACCGACAGAGAAGGCGGACCCCCATGCCGCGTACAACAGATGGCAACAGCATTGCCCTGACGCATTTGGTCGAAGGGAACCCGGTGGCCACTTTTGTCATCGATGCCGAGCATCGGGTGACCCACTGGAACAGGGCTTGCGCCTTGCTGACCGGCGTCCCGGCCGACGACATGATCGGCCGTTCCGAACATTGGCGGGCCTTTTACCGCACGTCGCGGCCGATTCTCGCCGATCTGGTGGCCGATGGCGCGCCGGAGGCGGCCATCGGGCAGGTTTATCACGGCAAAGTCAGGCCCTCGGCCTTGCTTGATGATGCCTGCGAGTCCGAGGAATTTTTCCCGGCCTTGGGTCCGGGCGGACGCTGGTTATTCATTACCGCCGCCGCCATCCGCAATACGACGGGGGGCATCATCGGGGCCATCGAAACCTTGCAGGACGTCACCGAGCGGCGTCGGGCCGAGGCTGCATTGCGCGATAGCGAGGCCTATCTGGCGCAAATCGTCGATGGGTCGTCGGTGGCCATGATGGTCATCGACGCCGGCCACCGCGTCACGCACTGGAACCGGGCCTGCGAGGCGATGACCGGGACGCTGGCGTGCGACGTCATCGGCAGCAACGACCAGTGGAAAGCCTTTTACCCTTCGAAGCGCCCGATCATGGCCGATCTGGTCCTCGACGATGCCAACGAGAATGCCGTCGACCGCCTGTACCACGGCCGCTTCCGGCCATCCCTGCTGATTCCCGGCGGTTACGAGGCGGAGGATTTCTTCCCGCATTTCGGCGAAAACGGGCGCTGGCTGTTCTTTACCGCCGCGCCCTTGCGCAACGCGGCCGGCCAGGTCATCGGTGCGCTTGAGACCCTGCAGGACGTGAGCGAGCGCCGCCGGGCCGAAGAGGCGCTGCGCGAAAGCGAAGAGCGTTATCGCAGCCTGAGCCAGACCGATTCGCTGACCGGCCTGTACAACTCCCGTTACTTGCAGGAGCGCCTGCCCGGGGAACTCGAGCGCGCGGCGCGCTACGGCCGGCCGTTGGCCTTGCTGGTCATCGATTGCGACAATTTCAAGGGGGTCAATGACTGCCATGGCCACCTCGAAGGCGACAAGGTCCTGCAAACGCTGGCGACGGTGATCCGGATGTGCCTGCGCCGTTCGGACAGCGCCTATCGCTACGGCGGCGAGGAGTTCGTTGTCTTGTTGCCGGAGGCCGACGCGTCGGCCGCCCAGGCCCTGGCCGAACGCCTGCGCGGCATGTTTGCGGGGCAGGAAACAATCTCGCCGGCGGGGGTGAAAATCTGCTGCACGGTCAGCATCGGCGTCGCCCTGCATGTGCCGGGCGATACCGAAAGCAGCTTGATCCGCCGGGCCGACGAGGCCTGCTATGCGGCCAAGGGACGCGGGAAGAACTGTGTGGTGCTGGAGGCTTCAGCCGACTGACCCGGCGCCCGGGACATTTGGTTTTTGGCCAGTTTTTCCGGTTGACCGTAGCAGCGGGCGAGCGCTTTCGCGGGCGCGCAGCTGGCCGCAGCCACCGTCGACATCCTGTCCCGCCGAGTTGCGCACCGTTGTCCGGATGCCCCTGGCGTGCAGGTAGCGGGTCAGTTCGGTGATCCGGTCGATGTCCGGGCGCTGGTAGGCGAGCGCCGCCGTGGCGTTGTACGGGATGAGGTTCATGATCGCGTACTTGCCGCCGAGCAGGCGGACAATGCCGTCCATTTCTTCAAAACTGTCGTTGATGCCGGCGAGCAGCGTCCATTGGTACTGGATCGGGTAACTCGTCGTCCGGGCGTAGATCTCGGCCAGTTCGACCAGTTCGGCCGGGGCGATGCGCGAGGCCTTGGGCAGCAGTTCGGCGCGCAGTTCGGCCCGGGTCGAGTGCAGCGAAATGGCCAGCGCCGGCTTGACCGTTTGCTGCGGCAGTCGCTCGAAAACGCGCAAATCGCCAACCGTCGAGAAAACCAGGTTCTTGTGGCCGATGCCGCCGGCCGTGCCGAGCAGGTCAATGGCCTCGAGTACGTTGTCGATGTTGTGTGACGGTTCGCCCATGCCCATGAAAACGACGCGCTTTACGGTGCGTCGGGCGCGGCCGAGGATCACCTGGGCGACCATTTCGCCGCTGCTCACCTGGCGCAGCAGGCCGTCCCGGCCGGTCATGCAGAAGGTGCAGCCAACGGCACAGCCGATCTGCGTCGAAATGCACAGGCCGTCGCGCGGCAGCAGCACGCTTTCGACGGTCTGGCCATCGGCCAGTTCGACGAGCAGCCGGGAGGAACCGTCCTCGCCGGGGTGTTCGGAACGGACGCGGGCCAGCCCGGAGAGTTCATCGTGCAGCCTGGGCAACGCGTTGCGCAGGGCCAGCGGCAGATAGCTTTCCGGCGGCTGGTGGCGTGGGCCGGCGTCGAGCGGCTTGCCCTGGGCCCAGGCGCGCATCACACGGTCGACGTGGCAATCCCTGGCGCCGGTGGCGAACAGGGACTGGCGGATGGTTTCGATGCGCATGCGGGCGGTTTCGTCAGGCCCGCAACGGGCGGCCGGGAACGATCAGTGGCAGCCGAGCGCTTCGACCGGGGCCGGCGGCTTTTGCTTGGCGCGCGCGGCGGCGCGGGCTTCGATCCAGTTTTTCCAGGCGATCAGGCAGCCGAGCAGGATGAAGGCGCCGGGCGGCAGCAGGGCGAGCAGGAAGCCGGGGTAGCTTTCCGGCAGCACCTGGATCGGCTGCAGGCTGGGGAAAACCATGTCGATACCGCCGAGCAGGGTGCCGCTGCCGAAAAACTCGCGCAGGGTGCCGAGCAGGGCCAGCGTCCACAGCATGCCGAGGCCCATGAAAATGCCGTCGAAAGTCGATTGCAGCGGCGGATTCTTGTTGGCAAAGGCCTCGACGCGGGCGAGCACGATGCAGTTGGTGACGATGAGCGGAATGAAGATGCCGAGCACCAGGTAGAGTTCGTGCAGGTTGGCGTTGAACAGCAGGTCGACGACGGTGACCAGCGCGGCAACGATGAGGATGAAGACGGGGATGCGGATTTCGTGCGGAATGAAATTGCGCAGCGAGGCGACGGCGACGTTGGCGACGGCCATGACGATGATGGTGGCCAGCGACAGCATGACGCCATTGACCATGTTGGTGGTCACCGCCAGCAGCGGACACAGGCCGAGCAACTGGACGAGGGAACTGTTCTGCTTCCAGATGCCGTTGCCGGCGATGCTCTTCAATTCTTCGCGCGTGATCATTTGGCGGCTCCTTCGGCGAACAGTCGGTCGCGATTGGCTACGGCCCATTTGACGGCCTTCAGCACGGCTTTGGACACGGCGCGCGGGGTCACGGTGGCGCCGGCGTGATAATCGATCTGGCCGCCATCTTTCCGGACCTTCCAGTTCTTGTCGATAACCTTGTCCAGGGACATCCCGTTGAACTGGGTGATCCACGGCCGGGCCTTGTTCTTGTCCTTGCGGGGATCGACGTAATCGCCGAGGCCGGGGGTTTCCCGGTGCTGCGTGACGCGCACGCCGGCGACTTCGCCATTGGCGCGGACGGCGACGATCAGCTTCACCTTCCCGGCGTAACCGTCCGGCGCGACGGCCTCGAAAACCAGGGCGACCGGCTGGCCAGCCTGGCGGGCACGGAACAGCGTGGTCGGGTCTTTCAGGCCGAGTTCCGGCGTCGCCGGCAGGGCCAGCGTGTCTTCGAGCAGGGCGTTGTCGTACTCGGTGCGCGGCAGCACTTCGTCGACCAGCTTCATTTTTTCTTCGGTAGCCGACGCTTCGATGGCCGGCTTGGTCCACAAATAGGCGGCAGAGAGCAGGCCGGTGAAGATGGTGACGAAGACGAACAGCGTCGCCGCCGTGCGCACGGCCATGAGCGGGGCGGTGTATTCCTTCGGGGCGCTGCTCATGCCTTGTCCTTCATGCCGAAAACCGGGGGCTGGGTGAGCAGGTCGATGACCGGTGCCGAGAGGTTCATGAGCAGCACGGCGAAGGCGACGCCATCCGGATAGCCGCCGAAGACGCGAATGATGTAGGCGAGCAGGCCGCAGCCGGCGCCGAAGATCAGCTTGCCGCGCGGCGTCGTGCAGCCGGAAACCGGGTCGGTGGCGATGAAGAAGGCGCCGAGCATGGCGCCGCCGGAGAGCAGGTGAAAGAGCGGGCTGGCGAATTGGGCCGGGTTGTAGAGCCAGAGCGCGCCGGAAATCAGGCTCAGGGAACCGACGAAGGCGAGCGGCACATGCCAGGTGATGAGCTTGCGATGCCACAGCCACAGGCCGCCGAGCAGGTAGCCGCCGGCCACCCATTCCCAGCCGCGACCGGCGAAGTTGCCGTAGATGTCCTGGTTGGCGAGCAGCGTGGTGACATCGAAACTGCCTTCGCCGAGCTTGAGCGCCGTTTTCATCGCATCGAGCGGCGTCGCGCTGGTCAGCGTATCGACGCGCGGCGCCCAGCCCAGAATGATGTTCATCTGGTCAATCAGGCCCAGTTGCAGGCCGACGCCGGGCCACTGCGACATCAACGCCGGGAAGGCGACGATGCACACGGCGAAGGCGACCATGGCCGGGTTGAACGGGTTCTGGCCCAGCCCGCCGTAGAGGTGCTTGGCGACGACGACGGCAAAGACGGTACCGGTGACGATCAGCCACCACGGGGCCAGCGGCGGGAAAGTCAGGGCGATCAGCCAGGCGGTGACGATGGCCGAGCCATCGGTCAAAAAGAGCGCCAGCGGTTTGCCGCGCAGCGTCAGCATGACGGCTTCGGCGACCAGCGCGGCGAGCGTGGCGATGACCAGTTGAACGAGGATGGCCGGGCCGACCAGGCTGGCATAGGCGGCAATGCCCGGGATCAGCGCGACGCAGACCTGGATCATGACCTGGCTGACGCTGACGTCTTTGAGAAGGAAGGGGGCGGGGGCGAACATTATTCGGATTTCTCGCTGGCCGGCGCAGGGGTGGCCGGCTCGGGCTCTATCAGGTGGGCGGCGACGCGGCGCGCCTCGATGTCGGCTGCCGCCCTCTCTTGTTCGGGCGTCAGGTTGTCGACGTTCTTCGGCTGGGCAGCTTCGCGTTGCGCCTTGGCGCGGGCCATGGCGGCCTCGATGGTGGCGCGTTTTGCGTCTTTTTCCGGGTTGACCGTAGCAATCGCGGCGTCGGGTGCGGCTCCGGCGGCTGGTGTGGCATCGCCTTCGGCGGCGGCTGCCGCGGCCGCTTCGGCGGCCTTCTTGGCGGCCTGCGCCGCGGCTGCCTTGGCCAGCTTTTCAGCCTTGTCGGCTTTTTCGCGCTCTTCGCGATACTGCTTGAACTCGAAACGGGTCTTGGCCTGATCGGCGGCGTTCTTCTCGCGTTCGCGCGCCCAGATTTCGCTCTTGGCAAAACGGAAATACTGGACCAGCGGGATGCGCGAAGGGCAGACGAAGGAGCAGCAACCGCATTCGATGCAGTCGAAGATGTTGTATTCCTGGGTCTTGCCGAAATTCTTGGCACGCGCGAACCAGTACATTTCGAACGGTTGCAGTTCGTGCGGGCAGGCCCGGGCGCAGGCGCCGCAACGGATGCACGGCATCTCCGGGGCCTTGGGCGGGAACAGCCGGTCGTCGTGGGCGATCAAGCAGTTGGTCGTCTTGACCACCGGAACCTGCGGGTTGGGCACCAGGAAACCCATCATCGGGCCGCCCATCAGGATGCCGTCGGTGTCCGGGTGCGGCTGGGCCAGGGCGAGCAACTCGTCCATCGGCGTGCCGATCAGCACTTCGTAATTGCGCGGCGCGTGGACGTTGCCGGTGATGGTCAGAATGCGCGAAATCAGCGGCTCGCCGTGGGCGACGGCGCGCCAGGCGCTGTAGGCGGTGCCGACGTTGAAGACCTGGACGCCCATGTCGGCCGTCGAGCGCATCGAACCCGGGACTTCCTTGCCGGTCAGCACGCGGATCAGCTGCTTGGCGCCACCGGCCGGGTACAGCGTCGGCACGGCAACGACCGAAAACGGCTCGTTTTGAGCGTCGACCGCAGCACGCATGGCGGCGATGGCTTCCGGCTTGTTGTCCTCGATGCCGATCAGCACCTTTTTCGGTTGCAGCAGATCGCGGAAAACAGCGATGCCGCGCACGACTTCATCGGCGCGCTCGCGCATGAGCAGGTCGTCGCAGGTGATGAAAGGTTCGCACTCAGCGCCGTTGATGATCAGCTCATCCATCGCCACGCCCTTGGACGGCGTCAGCTTGCCGTGGGCCGGGAAACCGGCGCCGCCGAGACCGACGATGCCGCATTGCTGCAGGTGATGGAAGACGTCGGCCGGTGGAACTGCCTGGTGATCGATGGGCGTGCGGGCGATCCACTCGTCCTGGCCATCCGGTTCGATGACCACGCACAGCGAGTCGAGGCCGGACGGGTGGGGGCGGACGTGCATCGCCACCTCGAGGACGGTGCCCGAGGTCGGGGCGTGCACAGCGGCAGAAATCCAGCCGTCAGCCTCGCCGATCATCTGGCCCTTGAGGACGTGATCGCCGACCGCGACAATCGGCCGTGGCGTGCCGCCGATACTCTGGTGGAGCGGCACGACGAGGCGCGAGGGCATCGGCGCCTGGGCGATCGGCAGATGGTTCGATTGCAGCTTGTTGCTCGGCGGCTTGACGCCACCCTTGAACTTGAAGAGATTCATCAGCATCAGGCAGCCGCCTTGATCTCGATGACCGGATACTTCCACTTCCAGTTATCGATGGTTTCGGGGATGACGGCCATGTGAATGCACTCGACCGGGCACGGCGGCAGGCACAGTTCGCAGCCGGTACATTGCTGGGCGATGATGGTGTGCATCTGCTTGGCGGCACCGACGATGGCATCGACCGGGCAGGCCTGGATGCACAGCGTGCAGCCGATGCAGGTGTTCTCGTCGATGATGGCGATCTGCTTGGGTTTTTCTTCGGCGTCGAGCGGCTTGACTTCGCGGCCGAGCAGGTCGGCCAGGCGCTGCACGCCTTCGGCCCCGCCGGGCGGGCACTTGTTGATTTCCTCGCCATTGACGATGGCTTCGGCATAGGGCTTGCAGCCAGGGAAGCCGCATTGGCCACACTGCGTCTGGGGCAGGATGGCCTCGATCTTTTCAACCAGCGGATCGCCCTCGACCTTGAACTTGATCGCGGCGAAACCGAGCGCGGCGCCGAGGACGACGGCGCCGAGAGCCATGATGGCGATGGCGAGCAGGATGTCCATTATCCTGCCCGCCGTGATTGATTGCGCTCGCCGGCACGTGGGCGCTGGTGTCTGCCGCGAAGCGACGACGCAGCAGGCCGCTGCCTGCAAGGAGAAGCGACAAAGGCAGGCGCCGGCGAACGCTTGCTGGTGAGTGCAAAGCACCGGTCAATTGCGGCGGGCAGGATCATTGATACTTGTCCAGGCCGGCAAAGCCCATGAAGGCGAGCGCCATGAGTCCGGCGGTGACCATGGCGATGGCCGCACCGCGGAAATGCGTCGGCACCTCGGCACCCTCGACACGCTCGCGGATGCCGGCGAAGAGAATCAGCACGAGCGAGAAGCCGACCGCGCTGCCGGCGCCGAAGAGCAGCGATTCGACGAAGTTGTAGCCGTTCGAGATATTGAGCAGCGGCACGCCGAGCACGGCGCAGTTGGTGGTGATCAGCGGCAGATAGATGCCCAGCGTCTGCTGCAGCGTCGGCGAAGTCTTGGCGATGACCATTTCGGTGAGCTGGACGATGGCCGCGATGGTCACGATGAAGGACAGCGTGCGCAGGTATTCGAGCCCGAAGGGCATCAACAGGTAATGGTCGATGATGTAGCTGGCGCCGGTCGCCATGGTCAGCACGAAAGTCGTTGCGGCACCCATGCCGTAAGCGGTTTCCAGCTTTTTGGAAACGCCCATGAAGGGGCAAAGACCGAGAATCTTGACCAGTACGACGTTGTTGACGAGGACTGCGCCGACGAGAATGAAGAGGTAGTGGCTCATGGAGTGGGCATGCGTGAGGCGCGTATTATCGGGCTTTGCCGCAGGGCAAACAACCGCGCGCCGGTTATGGCCTTATGCCTTTTTCTTCCCGATGACGTGAGCCAGGGTGTCGGCCACTTCGGCCACCAGATCGGGGCCGCGATAGATGAAACCGCTGTAGAACTGCACCAGGCTTGCCCCGGCGCGGATTTTTTCAGCCGCGTCCTCGCCGCCCATGATGCCGCCGACGCCGATGATCGGCAGCTCGCCGGCCAGGGCAATCGCCAGCTTTTTCTGCACGGCCGTCGATTTGGCGAACACCGGCTTGCCCGACAGGCCGCCCGTTTCGGCGCCATTCGGCAGGCCTTCGACACCGTCGCGCGACAGCGTCGTGTTGGTCGCGATGACACCGTCGAAACGGTGGCGGCGCAGCGCGTCGGCGATGGCGGTGATCTGCTCGTCGTCGAGGTCGGGGGCGATCTTGAGGGCCATCGGCACGTACTTGCCGTGCTGGTCGGCCAGTTGCAGCTGTTTGGCCTTGAGCTGCGCCAGCAGGTCGTCGAGCGCCTCGTCCTTCTGCAACTCGCGCAGGTTCTTGGTGTTCGGCGACGAAATGTTGACCGTCACGTAGCTGGCGTCGTTATAGACCTTGTCGAGGCAGATCAGGTAGTCGTCGGCGGCTTTCTCGATCGGCGTCGTCGCGTTCTTGCCGATGTTGATGCCGAGGATGCCGCCCTTTTTCGGGAATTCGGCGGCGCGGACGTTTTCCAGCAATTTGTCGACGCCGGCGTTGTTGAAGCCCATCCGGTTGATGATGCCCTGTGCTTCCGGGATGCGGAACAGCCGTGGTTTCGGGTTGCCATCCTGCGGGCGCGGCGTGATCGTGCCGATTTCGATGAAGCCGAAGCCGAGCCTGGCCAGCGCATCGATGTGGTCGCCATTCTTGTCGAGGCCGGCGGCGAGGCCAACCGGGTTCGGGAATTTGAGGCCCATGACCTCGACCGGGCAGGCGGCGACCTTTTTGGCAACCAGGCAGGAGAAGCCGGCGGCATTGAGGAAATCGATGCCGTTCATGCCGATACCATGGGCGGTTTCGGCGTCGAGGGCGAAAAAGAACTTGCGAATGAGGGGATAGAGCATAGTGGGCGCGATTTTACCGCATTGCACCCTGTCGCGGCGTCCCGGCTGGTCCGGAAACAAACTGTAACGCCTGATTTTTTGCGAGAAGGCTAAACTTCCGCCCATGCGAATTTTTGCCTGTTTTTTCCTGTTGACCGTAGCAGTGCCCGTATGGGCGGGGGGCTTGGCCGATCCGTTCGGGACGGACGCCATGGCGCCGCTCAAGGTGTCGCCCAGCCTGGCCGCCCGGGTTGGCGAAGCGCCCTGTGCCACGGCTTTGCCAGTCATGCCACTGACGGCGCTCGAGGCGGTCGATCTGGCCTTGTGCAACCACCCGCAGACGCGCGAGGTATGGGCGTCGGCCCGCGTGCAGGCGGCGCTGGTCGGCGTCGCCCGGGCCGGCTGGTTGCCGAATCTCGATGCCAGCGCCAGCGCGACGCGCTTTCAGTATGACGACGGTTCGTATAGCCGGCGTGCCGCGGCGCTGACGCTGTCCTGGCTGCTGATCGATTTCGGCCAGCGTTCGGCCAATGTCGAGAATGCGCAGCAATTGCTGGCTGCTGCTGCGGCGACGCAGGATGCGACGGTGCAATCGCTGTTCCTCGCTGCGTTGCAGACCTACTACGCGGCGCAGGCGACGCAGGCGGCGGTGATTTCGGCGGCTGAGGCCGAGCGTTCGGCGCGCGAGGCTTTTCAGGCGGCCGATGCGCGCTACAAGGTCGGGGTCGCTACGCCGGCTGATCGTCTGCAGGCGCAGACGGCGTTGTCGCAGGCGACGCTCAACCGCATCCGGGCCGAGGGCGAGGCGCGCAACGGTTCCGGTGCGCTGGCCAATGCGCTGGGTTTCGAGGCGCAGCAGAAAATTGTTCTGGCTGAACTGCCCGCCTTGCCGGCCGATCTGGTTTTTCAGAAAGAAGTCGATGCGATGATCGCCGAGGCGCAGGGGCGCCGGCCTGATCTCAAGGCGGCCGAGGCGCAGCTGAAAGCCGCCGAGGCGAGCGTCGATGTGGCCCGCGCTCAGGGCCGGCCGACCATCTCGCTGGCGGCCGGGCCAAGCTGGCAGAACACGGCCGGCGTCGTCACGCAGGGCGGCAGCATCGGGCTGACGCTCAATGTGCCGATCTTTGCCGGTTTCGATACGACTTACCGCGTGCGTTCGGCCGCGGCTCAGGCCGATGTTCGCGCCGCGCAGCGCGACCGCATCAAGAACCAGATCGCGCTCGATGTCTGGCGGGCTTATCAAAGCCTGACGACGGCGACGCAAAGCCTGAAGACTTCGGCCGACCTGGTCGCCAGTGCCGGGCAGTCGGAACGCGTCGCGCTTGGCCGCTACAAGGCTGGCGTCGGCACGGTGCTGGATCTGCTGTCAGCGCAAAGCGCCCTGGCCAGCGCCCGGCTGCAGCGCATTCAGGCGCAGCTCGACTGGAATGTTTATCGCGCCACGCTGGCTCAGTCCATGGGCGCGCTCGATTACACGCTGCTGCAACCGGCGGCGGAAGGAAGACGATGAAATCCATAAGCAAGATTTTGCTCGGCGTCACGGTGATTGCCGGCCTGATCGGCGGCGGCGTCTGGGTCAGCCAGCAGCGCGCGGCGCAGAACCCGGAGACGCGCTACAAGCTGGTGACGGTCGACAAGGGCGACGTGACGCAGACGGTGTCGGCCAATGGCACGCTCAATCCGGTGGTGCTGATCAGCGTCGGCACGCAGGTGTCGGGCACGGTGAAGAAGCTCTACGTCGATTTCAACGACAAGGTGAAGAAGGGCCAGCCGCTGCTCGAACTCGACGATGCGCTGGTTTCGGCCACTGAGCGGCAGAGTGCGGCGAATGTGATCAACGCCCAGGCGTCGCTCGAACTGGCGCAGGCCAACGAGGCGCGCATGAAGTCGCTGATCGCCCAGGAATACGTCTCGAAACAGGAATACGACCAGTCCACCCAGGCCCTCAAGTCGGCCCGGGCGCAACTGGCGCTGGCCCGCGCGCAGAACGAACGCGACCGGGCCAACCTCAATTTCACGGTGATCCGCTCGCCGGTCGATGGCGTGGTCATCGACCGCGTCGTCGATCTCGGCCAGACGGTGGCGGCCAGCTTCCAGACGCCGACGCTGATCAAGATCGCCCAGGATTTGTCGGAAATGCGCATCGACACGAGCTTCGCCGAGGCCGACATCGGCGGCATCCGGGCGGGGCAGAAGGCCCGCTTCACCGTCGATGCCTTCCCGAGCCGCCAGTTCGTCGGCGATGTCCAGCAGATCCGCCTGAACCCGACGAATCAGCAGAACGTCGTCACCTACAACGTCCGCATCAACGTCGCCAACCCGGACCAGGCCTTGCTGCCGGGCATGACGGCCTACGTCAATATCGGCGTGCAGAAGCGCGAAGATGTGTTGCTCGTGCCGAATGCCGCGCTGCGCTTCAAGCCGGCCGATGGCGCTGAGAAAAAATCGGAAAATGGCCAGAAATCGCCGTCGACCGCAGGATCCTCGAGTGTCGGGCCGGGCATGGGCGCCGGTGCCGGTGGTATTGCCGCCAAGGCGGGCGCCGGCAAGGGCAAGAAGCGCGACGGCCAGAGCGGTACGGTCTACGTGCTGGCCGGCGATGAAATCCGGCCGGTCGGCGTCCAGCTCGGTATCACCGACAACCGCAACACCGAGATCGTCGGCGGTGACCTGAAGGAAGGCGACCGCATCGTCACCGGCGAGAACACCAACGGGGTCAAGCCGCCGTCCTCGGTCGGCATGCGGATGTTCTGATGGCTGAATCAGTCATCCGGGTGGTCGGCCTGGGCAAATCCTATGCCACGGCGGCCGGGCTGTTTCCGGCCTTGAAGGGGGTCGATCTCGACATCCGGCCCGGCGAGTACATCGCCATCATGGGGCCGTCCGGCTCGGGCAAATCGACCTTCATGAACCTGCTCGGCTGCCTCGATACGCCGACCATGGGCGATTACTACCTGGCCGGCGAGAACGTTGCCAAGCTCGACCCGGACACCCTGGCCAGCCTGCGCAACCGGACGCTGGGTTTCGTCTTTCAGGGCTTCAACCTGCTGCCGCGCATGAGCTTGCAGGACAACGTCGCGCTGCCGCTGGTCTATGCCGGCGCCGACAAGGAAACGCGGCGGGCCAAGGCGCGCAAACTGCTCGGCAAGGTCGGCCTCGGCCAGTACGCCGAGTCGTTGCCCAGCCGGATTTCCGGCGGCCAGCAGCAACGCGTGGCGATTGCCCGGGCGCTCGTGAACGCCCCGCAACTCATCCTCGCCGACGAGCCGACCGGCAATCTCGACAGCCACACCAGCGAGGAAATCATGCGCCTGTTCGGCGAACTCAACGCTGAGGGCATCACCATCGTGCTCGTCACGCACGAACCGGACATCGCGGCGCACGCCAAGCGGCAGGTCAAGTTTTTGGATGGGCAGATCGTCAGCGATCTTGCCACTGACACCCTCCCCTTCAAGGGGAGGGCCGGGGAGGGGATGGGTGCAATTTGCGCCGATGCTGAGACCCATCCCCCTGATGAAGCTACTAAGCAACCGGCTAAGCCGCCAAACGACGGCGGCCAAGTCTCTGCTTATCCCAGCCTCCCCCTTGAAGGGGGAGGAGTGCCATGCTGAAAGCGATGCTCGGCGAAGCCTGGCTGGCGATGGGCGCCAACCGCCTGCGCACGGCGCTGACCATGCTCGGCATGGTCATTGGCGTCGGCGCCGTGGTCATCATGATGGCCATCGGGCAGGGCGCGCAGTACGCCGTGCAGCAGACCATCAGCACCATGGGCTCGAATCTCTTCATCGTCCTTTCCGGCTCGTTTACCACGTCCGGTGTGCGCAGCGGCTCGGCCGGCGGGCCGACGCTCAATGTCGGCGACGCCGAGGCAATGGCCGAACTCGACGGCGTCGCCAACGTGGCGCCTACGCACCAGGGGTCGCGGCAACTGGTTTACGGCTCGCAGAACTGGAGTTCGTCGATCATCGGCACGACGCCGGACTATCTCGAGGCGCGGGCCTGGAGCATCGTGCGCGGCGCTGCTTTCGGCGATTCCGACGTGCGCTCCTCGACGCGCGTGGCGATCATCGGCAAGACGGTGGCGGAAAACCTGTTCGGCGCCGACGACCCGATCGGCAAGACCATGCGCATCCAGCAAAGCCCGTTCATCGTCATCGGCGTGCTCGGCAGCAAGGGCCAGAACCTCGATGGCCGCGACCAGGACGACACCGTGATCATTCCGCTGTCCACCGCCCAGCGCAAGGTGTTCGGGACGCCCTTCCTGGGTTCGGTGCGGATGATCATGGTCCAGGCCGATTCGGCCGAGGCCATGCCCAAGGTCGAAGCCGGCATCCAGGCCTTGCTCCGCCAGCGCCACCGGCTGCGCGAGGGGGCGTCCAACGATTTCTTCATGCGCAACCTGTCGGCGGCAGCCGAATCGGAGGCCGAAACGACGCGCACGATGTCCATCCTGCTCGGTGCTATCGCCTCGATTTCGCTGCTCGTCGGTGGCATCGGCATCATGAACATCATGCTCGTCTCGGTCACCGAGCGGACCCGTGAAATCGGCATCCGCATGGCCATCGGCGCCCGTCAGCGCGACATCCTCACCCAGTTCCTGCTCGAAGCCGTGATGATTTCCTTCGCCGGCTGCCTGCTCGGCCTGCTCATCGGCCTCGGCGTCGCTCTCGGCATCAATGCCTTCACCGGCATGGTCATCGTCATCTCGGGCAGTGCCGCCCTCATCGCCTTCGCCGTCGCCGCCGGCGTCGGCATCTTCTTCGGCTGGTACCCGGCCCGCAAGGCGGCCCGGCTTGATCCCATCGAGGCATTGCGCTACCAATGAACGCTTCACGTCGTCAATTTCTCCTGGCGGCCGGCCTGTTGCCGCTGGTCCGTCCGCTACACGCCGCCAGCCAGCGCGTCGTCATCGTCGGTGGCGGCTGGGGTGGCCTCTCGGCGGCCAGCCATCTGCGCCGGCTGGCCCCGGAAATCGAGGTGCTGCTCGTCGACCGTCAGCCGGCCTTTTCGTCGTTCGCCCTGAGCAATCGCTGGCTGGTCGATGACGGCGCCAGCCTGCTTGTTCGTCAGGACTACGCGGCGCTGGCCGCCAGCCGGGGCTACCGTTTCGTCCAGGCCAGCGTCGACGGCATCGACCGCGCCGAGCGCACGGTGACGACCAGCACCGGCCGTCTGCCCTACGACTGGCTGGTGCTCGCCCCCGGCATTCGCGAAAACTGGGCCGCCTGGCAGATTGACGACCCGCAGGCGGTGGCCGAACTGCGCCAGCGCCATTCCGGCGCCATGCTCGATGCCGCCGATCTGCCGGCGCTCAAGCGGCGCCTCGCCGGGTTCACCGGCGGCGATCTGCTCATGACCATCCCGCCGGCTCCCTACCGCTGCCCGCCGGCCCCCTACGAGCGGGCCATGTTCATCGCCTGGTGGCTCAAGACGAAGAAAATCCCCGGCAAGCTCATCATCGTCGATCCCAATCCCCTGATGCCGGCCTTCAGGTCGATCCTGCTCGACCGCTTCGCCGAACAGGTCATCTACGTCGACCACGCCCGCGTCCGCCAGGTCGATCTGGCCAGGAAAACAGTGGCCACCGATGTCGACGACATCCGCTTCGACGAAGCCCTGCTTGCCCCGCCCCAGCAGGCGGCCGACCTCCTCTGGCAGGCCGGGCTGATCCGGCGGATCGATGGCGGCCAGGTGACCGACTGGGCCGATCAGAGCGGCAGCGATTTTCGCAGCGTGGCCGATCAACGGGTTTTCATCATCGGCGACGCGGCCGGCCTGGTTTCGCCCCTGTTCGGCCATTTTCCGAAAACCGGCCACATCGCCAACCGCATGGGCGCCATCGTCGCCCGCCAGATCGCTGCCCGAGCGACCGGCCAGACCTTCCCGGCACTGCTACCGGAAAGTGTCTGCCATGTGGCGAGCAGCGTCGATCCGCTCGAATACACCCGTATCGACACGAGCTACCGGCGGCGCGGTGACGGCTTCCTCCTGCAGCAGG